>ERZ1034687.127-NODE-127-length-48469-cov-32.921118_pt1 | contig 48469 bp, 40 predicted proteins | sample MGYA00520704_ERZ1034687 | MGnify/ENA primary metagenome ERZ1034687 (study PRJEB33766, sample SAMN09781762) | gut metagenome | biome: gut microbiome | host: Homo sapiens | place: Madagascar | study: EMG produced TPA metagenomics assembly of the PRJNA485056 data... | reverse complement strand
ATCCGCTTGTATGAATGCAAGAACTGCGTGGTTCATGCAGCCGATGAAAGCAAGGTGGTAGTTCAAGGCTTGGATGGCTATATCGTAGCCGAGAAGAATGGACAACTGCTTGTCTGCTCTTTGAAGGAAGAACAAAGAATTAAAGAATTTGGAAAATAATGGCACAATCAGTAAAAGTTAATTATATACTCAACCTTATCAATACGGGAACTCAGATGCTGTTCCCATTGATAACCTTTCCTTATGTTTGCCGAGTTATTGAGGCTGATGGTATCGGACAGATCAATTTCTTCCAGTCCATTATCAATTATATATCCTTGTTCACTTGTTTAGGCATACCGATGTATGCCATCCGAGAGATAGCTAGAGATAGAAGTGATGTGGTACAGATGAATCGAACGGCGATGGAGATCCTGTTGCTGCATTCGATGCTGACATTGGTGGGATACACTATAGTCGCCATCCTTTGTTTGACTGTTCCGCAGATTCAAGTCAACATACCATTGTTCTTGATTCTGAGCCTTACCATCTTTTTTACGGCTATCGGCTGTGAATGGTTTTATCAGGGAATAGAGGATTTTAAATATATCACCATACGAGGACTTATCATCAAGACGGTTTCTGTCGTTCTCTTATTCATCTTTGTGAAGAGTAAGACAGATTTGCTCTACTATGGTTGTTATACCGTCTTTGGTGTCTTAGGTGGTAATATCTTCAACTTCTTCCGTCTTCGTAAGTACATCCATCGTGAGAACATCATCTTCTCTGAACTTCATATCAAGCGACATATCAAGCCAGTCTTGAAGGTCTTCTCGTTCTCTCTGGTAACTAGTATTTATCTCCAACTGAATACGGTTTTATTGGGATTCTTGAAGAATGCTTTGGCGGTAGGATATTTTGCAGCAGCCACTAAGGTGATGCAAATGTTGCTGACGATGTCTGTCTGTCTTGGTTCTGTTATGATGCCACGAGCATCCCACCTCATTGCGGAGAACAAGGAAGATGAATTCAATCGTTTGATTCAAAAGTCATACGACTTTACTTTGGCAATAGCACTTCCGATGACGATTGGTCTCATCTTCTGTGCGCCAAGTCTTATCACGGCTTTATGTGGAGTTAAGTTCGAATATTCTATATTGCCATCACAGATTATAGCACCTATTATATTAATGGTCGCAATCTCTAATGTCTTTGGCATTCAGGTGTTGTTTCCTAAAGGGAAAATCAATATCGTAACTTTGTGTTGCGGTATAGGAGCGGTTGCAGACTTGATGCTCAACCTGTGTTTGATTCCGTTTTTCTCTTATATAGGTACGTCTATAGCTTATTTGGGAGCAGAGGTAGCCACGACTGTTTCGATGTATTTCATTGGTCGCAGGTATATACCTATCATATATTTTAAGAAATCGCATCTCACTTATGCGTTGGGTTGCATAGTGATGGCTTTCGCCTTATATGGTTTAAGCCTCTTGCAACTGCCTACGCTCACCATCTTGCTTCTGCAAGGTTGCTGTGGAGTCTTAGCTTACTTCATTATCCTATGTATCTGCAAGGACGAAATGCTAGTTCAAATATTGTCAAAAATAAAACGATAATTATTATATGGAAAATCATTATGATTACTTAATAGTTGGCTCCGGTCTCTTCGGAGCCACATTCGCACATCTTGCTCATAAGCAAGGTAAGAAGTGCTTGGTAATAGACAAGCGGTCTCACTTAGGTGGTAACATCTACTGTGAGAATATCGAAGGTATTAATGTGCATAAATATGGTGCACATATTTTTCATACTTCAAACAAGAAGGTGTGGGACTTTGTAAACTCTATCGTTGAGTTCAACCGCTATACCAATTCACCAGTGGCTTATTATAAAGGCAAACTTTATAATTTGCCTTTCAATATGAACACCTTCTACCAGATGTGGGGCGTAACTACACCTGAGGAAGCCCAGGCTATGATTGATGAGCAGAAAGCAGAAGCTGTGGCTCGCATGAAAGCTGATGGAGTAACAGAACCACGTAACCTAGAGGAGCAGGCTCAGGTGTTGATAGGAAAAGACATTTACGAAAAACTTATCAAGGGATATACTGAGAAGCAGTGGGGAAGAAAATGTACAGAACTTCCTGCTTTCATTATCAAGCGTTTACCAGTTCGTCTCATCTTCGATAATAACTACTTCAATGATAAGTACCAGGGTATTCCTGTTGGTGGTTATAACAAACTCATTGATGGCTTGCTTGAAGGAGTAGAGACGAAAACGAATGTAGATTTCTTTGAAAACCGCTCTTATTGGGAGGGTATCGCTGACAAGATAGTGTTCACTGGCAAGATAGATGAATTCTATAATTATCAGTTTGGCAAACTGAACTATCGTACTGTTCGTTTCGAAACAGAGGTTATAGATAAACCTAACTATCAGGGTAATGCTGTGGTAAACTATACAGAGCGTGAGGTTCCTTACACCCGTGTTATTGAGCACAAGCATTTTGAGATGTTTAGACAGGAGGTTTATGATAATCCGAAGACGGTTATCTCGAGGGAATACTCTACGGAGTGGAAGGACGGCATGGAGCCATATTATCCAGTGAACGATGAAGCCAACTCTCAGCTCTATGCTCAGTACAAGGCTTTGGCTGATGAGGAGGAGAACGTTATCTTCGGAGGTAGATTGGCGGAATACAAGTACTACGATATGGCACCGATTATCGAAAATGTGTTTAATTTGGTTACAGAATGAAAGAACGATTGCATTATTTGGATACAGCTAAGGGAATATTAATGTGTTTGGTTGTATTTCATCATTTCCCATATGTGTTAACTAATTTGGATAGTTCATATAACATAGAGTTGTTTCAAACGTTTGAAATATTGTATACGTCGTTTTTTATGGGAGCATTTTTTATGATCACAGGTGTTACATTTAGACGCATAGATAATGTTTCTTTTTTAAAGAAAAATATTCGAAGTTTGATACTGCCAGGTATTTTGCTCTCTGTTGTCTGTTCTTATTTTCAATCTTTAATTTTAGATACTGATTTTTCGATAAATCCATTAGGAATTCTATTATGGGGGGGCAGTTGGTGGTTCTTGTTGTCTTTGTTTACTGCAAAATTTTTTCTTAATGTTTTGATAAATTATATTAGTAATATAAGGACGATAATTCTACTAACATTTGGGGCGTCTTCAATAATTTGTTTTTTGCATATTATTGGATTACATTCTGATCCTGCTTTTATTCAGCAGTCTATAATTCTGACACCTTATTTAGTGCTAGGATATGCTACAAAGATAAGGATAATACGTAATAGGTGGAAACTGTGTTTGCTAGCTTTTGGTTTTACGATTTTCATAGTATTGCATTTTCATCTACACTATCCATGCATGACAATGGTAATTGCTTTAGATGCTAGTAATATTGTTCCATTCTTTGTTTTAAGCTATACAGGGTGTCTGCTTTTTTACGATTTATCCAAAAAAATTAATAAAGCATCTATCCTTGAAGCTATTGGCAAAAAATCATTGTACATATATTTAGTACATATAACAGTTATGTATGCCTGTTTAAAAGTCTTGTTTGTATTAGGAATTAAAAACTTAGTTTTTTTATTTGTCATCTCATTCTTGTCTACTATTTTTTGTAGTTATTATATTGCATTATTTATTAATTTTATAAAAACTTTATATTATGATAAAAGATATTCAAAATAAAAAAGTTTATGTGTATTGTTTGGCTTCCGTCGTTACTGGTGGATGCGAGCTATTGCATCAGTTAGTTGATTTCTTGAATGATAATCATCGAGATGCTTATATTGTATATATTGGTAAGGGAGCTAAAAAAGTTCCAGAAGCATACAGTGCTTACAATATTAAGGTGGCTAATGAAATTGAGGATAGCGAGGGGGCTGTCGTTGTACTTGATGAAGGCTTCTTGTATTTGGCTGATAATTTTAAGAAAGCACATTTGATATTTTGGTGGTTAAGTGTTGATAATTTCTTCGCAGACCCAGTGCAATTGCCTTATCATTCATTGAAAGATTTATTTAAATGGAATAAGAAGACTTTTGTAAGAGCACTTTTGAAGGGTAGTTTGAAAGAAAAAAGACATTTCTCGGTATCGAAGTTGGCTAAACAAAAGGCTGTAAATGCCTATCAATCTGAATATGCACGATTGTTTCTAAAGAAGAATGGTTTCAAGGAAATAGTTCCTTTGAAAGACTACATAAATACTGAATATTTCAATTCAGAGACTAGTTGTAAAGAAAATATAGTTTTATATAATCCAAAGAAAGGTTATAAGTTTACTTCTAAATTGATTGCTTCTGCACCTGATATTACTTGGATTCCTCTAATAAATCTGAATCGTCAACAGATGTTGGATTATTTTAAGCGTGCAAAAGTCTATATTGATTTTGGTAACCACCCTGGTAAAGATAGAATTCCACGTGAAGCTGCAATTAATAATTCTGTCGTTATCACAGGTGTTAGAGGCTCTGCAGGTAATGATATTGATATTCCGATTCCGGCAAAATACAAATTTGATGAGAATGTGGTATCGAGGTTTACTATTATTACTCGAATAAAAGAAATTTTTGATAATTTTGATGATGCTTTATCTGATCAATTAAATTATAGAAACCATATCAAAGAAGAAAAAAAAGAATTTGAGAATCAGATACGAACATTATTTGAGATTAAATAGAATCGAATAGCTTTATGGACATATTATTTCTTGCACCTTCTTATAATAATTTGTATATGCCAATTTTAAAGGCAATGAAAGATGCTGGGCATAATGTAACATATGTTGAGGATGTTCAGTTTAGTAGATCGCCATTTTATCCGGTCAGTGGGTATAAGGATAAGATAAAAAAGCTATTGAAGCTTTTATATTTTAAACTTTGTAAGGTTGAGGAGAATTACTGGAAAACAAAAATTAATGATATACCTGAACTTTCAAAGAAATATGATGTTTTGTTTTGTATACAGGGTTTTAGCTTCTGTGAATTTATTTTGAATCACTTGAAATTGTATAACAAAGATTTGAAAACCAGTTTATATGTATGGGATTCAGAATCGATTTTTGAGTTCTCTAGGAATTATAAGTATTTTGATAAGGTAATAACCTTTGATTTGCTTGATAGCTTAATCTATCGTATAGATTTCTTACCTTTTTTCTGGACAACTCGAACAAAATCAAAGAATAAGTATGATATTTCAATTATAGGTTCTGATCATGATGGAAGATTAGAAATTGTAGAAAAAATAGCCAAACAATTAGAGGGGCATGATATTTCTTATTATTTTAAGGTTTATGCTCTAGATAAGAGTGGCTCGCCATTTATTATCAAAAAAATAATGTCTGTAGAGGAAACAGAAAGAATTATTTCAGAGTCGTCTTGTATTCTTGATACTGATAGGGAGTCGCAGACAGGGACTACGCCAAGAGTAATATGGGCTTTGGCTTCTGGAAAGAAAATACTTTCTACGAATAAAAATTTGATAAAAATGCCTTTCTATAATGAAAAGCAAATACATATTATTGACCGTAATACCCCTATAGTGGATATTGATTTTTTACGAGAAAATATTGAGTTTACTCCAAGTGCATATATAAATAAATTGCAAATTAACTCTTGGATAAACAATTTTATTAAATTCTAAGTTAATTTATAGGTAATAATGAAATCTTATAGTTTATCATGTTTTACCCGAAAGTTCCTTCACCTACCAAGGCGTATTCGTAAAGAATTCTACGTTAGATGGAACTGGATGTCTCTTGTATTGTGCATAGGTAGGGAGAATGTGGGGGCGATGTAAGGTGTTCAACCATATCTACCTCGACATCCATCCCCAGTCGCACGTAAGCATAGGGGATGATTTCACATTTACCTCAGGTGAATGTTATAATCCTTTGTGTCGCAATCAAAGGGGATGCATAATAACAGAACGTCCTAACTCAATCATAGAGATTGGTCTTCATGTAGGTATGTCTTCACCTTGCCTTTGGGCAAAGGAGCGAATAACTATTGGTAATTATGTGAATATTGGTGGCGATTGTATTATCATGGATTCTGATGCACATAATCTTGATTGGCGAGTACGTGATTCTGGTGAGATGTTTGCTCCTATGGTGAGTATGGATAACCATACAGCTAAGTGTGCACCTATCATTATCAAAGACCACGTGCTAATCGGAGCCAAGAGTATCATCCTTAAAGGTGTCACAATTGGTGAAGGTTCTGTGATTGGCGCAGGTTCTGTTGTTGTAAAGGATATTCCTGCAAATTGTATTGCCGCAGGAAATCCATGCAAGGTGATTAAAAGGATGGAATAGGATGATGGTGAACACGAATCTCTCGAATCTCAGTAAGCATGATACAATATAACTTTTTCAAAAAACTGATAGGTGTAACTACTTGTAATATGGTGGGGACGCTGTATTGGTGATATACGAGGATTGGATAAATCCATCCGAAGGTCGAATGGAGTGTCAAAGATTGAATAATTGTATAATAAATAGGAGAATCATATATGTCAAAAACAAAATTGTCAATATCGTTAATTAAAGAGGGGATACCAATAAATCGGGTTTTAAAGCCTGATATTCCTTCCCTTACTTTAGCGAACGGATTGGTATTGTATTATAGGAATAATCAACCAACTAGTCCTAAGTGGGTGAATAGCTTTCTTAAAGGTGAATATGTTGGCTTCGAGTCTTTACAGGGTAAAAGCGTGTCAGCTGTTATCTTATATCAGATAGATGTTGGTGAAAATGAACATCGCATATTTTCAGTTTGCTTTGGCTTTGGAAGATCTTTACTGGAATCAAATGTCGTTGAAAAACGATTCGGATTACTTGCAACACTGAATAGTGTAGATGCAGATAAGTTGCGTAGTATTGACATAAATAGTATGGAGGCAGTACCTCTGAACAATCGAATTCAGTCGAGTGCATTAGCTGAGATTCGTAATTTTAATATTGATGTCGATAGGGATTTGTTGAAGTCGGTGTCAGGTAAAGCTTCTGAAGGGGAATTGTCTGGTACAATATCTGGTGCAGATTCTCTTTCTGTTTCTACAGATAAAACCTATGACGAATTAGAGGAATTCTTAACGCATTGTTACCATCTTTACAAAAGTAATCATTATCGTGATGCTGGTTTCGATTGGATTAATCAAATACAGGAGATTAAAGATAAGACCTTAATCAAGAGACTTGATCAACTTCTGCTAGAAGAGTTTAATTCAGCGAATACTACTCGTATATGGACATCTATACCTGAGATCATTGACTATTATTCTTTGGAATCCTTTAAGTTGAAAACAGATAATATTTATGATGATTTATCTATTGAAATTATTAAAGACGAATATGGCAACAATCTTTCTCTAAATGATATCAAAAAGAAAAAGGTAACTTGCTTAAATGCTGAAGAAACTCCGATAAGAAATTGGCCAGTATATAGGTGCTTGTATGCAGATTTGAATTGTGAAGGACATCAGTACCTCTTAAATGATGGCAAATGGTATGAGGTAGATCAGGATTACGTGCATAAAGTACAACAGTATTATGAAGATGCTACGTTGTCTGATATACCGATGCTGGATTATGCTTGGAAGGATGAAAAAGAATATAATATTGCCGTATGCAATGAGTATCCCGATAGATATTGTTTGATGGACAGGCGAACTATTAATCAAGGTGGAAACCCAATAGAGTTTTGTGATATTTACTCTCGTGATAAACAGTTTATTCACGTAAAAAAGTATAATGGTTCAAGTGTTCTTAGTCATTTGTTCTTCCAAGGATATGTTTCTGCAGAGAATTTCTTTGATTTAGCATATCGTCAAAATGCAAATAGATTATTGGGTGAGAATTTTCAAGTTCCTGAAACTGATAATATCTCTGCTCTTGAATATGAGGTTATTTTTGCCATAGCCAAGGATAATCTTGAAGTAGGGGAACGTCCTGAAATACCTTTCTTTAGTAAGGTAAGCTTTAGAAGTGTTTCAAGTAGGTTGAAACATTACGGTTTCAAGGTATCTATAAAGGGAATTAATCGAACTTATCGAGATCCTAATAATGATGGAGGAAATGAAGAATGAGAATAGGAATAAGAATATTAACATTACCATTCAATAATAATTATGGTGGGTATCTTCAAGCCTATGCTTTAATGACTGTCTTAAAGCGGATGGGGCATGATGTAGAATTAATTTATAGAAGACCTAACAGAAGCCCCTTTTTTCGCAGGCTTATTTACCCTCTTAAAACATTGGTAAAAATAATTTTGAGAAGACCACATGGATCATTTATAATGAATCCGGAAAGTGATCTAAGACGTTCTGGGAAACTATTGATGCCCTTTGTCGATAAATACATTTCTCCAAGGACAAAACCATATTATACAACAACCGATATGGAAAAATCTTGTATAGGAAAGTATGATGTGGTAATAGTTGGAAGCGATCAGGTTTGGAGACCTCTATATGTTCCAAATATAAAAAAATATAGAGAATGTGAATCTATTATGGAGTGGAAAGCGTTTGCTAACAGATATTTGAAAAAAATAAAATTTAGAGAGAATGAAATTATTTAAATATAGTTATTGGCTATATGAACACAACTTTTGGGTAGTTTGTATAAGCTCTTTGCTTCTCATATTGTTTGGGGCAAAGCAATACTTGATTAGTGTTCTTTTACCTCTTTCGTTTTTTGCTATAGCTTATGCTTCGAGAAAGAAGTATTCAATGAATATATTTGATATATTTATTGTATTGATTCTTGTAAGTGACGTGATAAGTTGGACTATCAATGATTACCGTTTTAAATATGTACTGATATTCCGTCATATCATGGGACCTATCTCTTATATGATGGTCTATTTTGTTGGAAGGAATCTATCTGTAGAGAAAAGCTATAAGGTATTTGAGACATCGTTGTTACCTGCTTTGATAACAAGTGTAGTTGGTATTTATTGTTTCTTCTTTCCACCATCGTGGTACTTCTCGATTATGGAAGATGGAGCATTGGCTTCATTGGAGGACTTGCGATTGCATTCTATATTTTCTTCACCATATCAATTAGCATATCTTGATTGTTTCTTGTTAGGATATATCTTCTTTAGAATATTTCAATATAACGATTCGTTTAAAAAATACAAGTACCATATCGTAGTATTTGTTATAACTTTGGTTTTTTGTATGATGCGTGCACCTATGGTTGGTGTCGCATTATACCTATTTTTTGGTTTACTACTATCTTCTATAGTAAAAGGTAATTTTAAAAAGTTAATCAATGTTTTAATCGGCTTGATTGTAATGACAGGCGTTATGTTTGTTGTATTGAAGAATACAAATGCGCAATATGTAGATTATTTGGCAGAAAAATTTGAAATTGTATCCGATAAGAATAGTACATTCGTGGAAGACCGATATAAGTTGGTAGAAGCAGACGAGAGTTTCTTTGGTGATGGTGCAGGTCGCCATAATCTATGGGCTGATGACTTTAATGTTGGTACCAGTATACGAGATGGCGAGTATCAAAAGTTGATGCAGGAGGTCGGCTATTTTGGACAATATATTTATATTACCTTAATAGTGCTGGTTATACTTAAGTCATTGAAAAATTACCGGTATTTATTATTTGAAATGTCGACAATGATATTCTTGTTTGTTTCAATGATTGGTGCATGCCCTTTGTCAACAAGCGATAAGAGTAGTTTTGTCTTTTGGTTAGTTATGGGGCGTGTGGCATCTTTTAGAAAGACTAAATTAAGAGATAGTAAGTTCAACGATTTTAGGAGTAATCAATCAATTATAAATGTTAGAAAATAAAATGGTTTCAATAATTATTGCTACTTATAATTCTGAGAAAACTTTGAAGCGAGCTCTAGATAGTGTGCTTAATCAAAGTTTTCAGGATTGGGAATGTATTGTGGTTGATGGTGCGTCCAAGGATGGTACTATTGATATTGTGAAGGAATTTGTGTCAAAAGATTCTCGCTTTCGTTATGTTTCAGAGCCAGACAAGGGTATCTATGATGCCTTCAATAAGGGCTGGAAAATGGCGAAAGCTGAATGGGTGATGTATCTAGGGAGTGATGATGAATACTTACGGGATGGCATAGCACAATTAGTATACACGATCGATGACAATGATATCGTTTATGGTGATGTGGTCCTCAAATATAATAATGGTAAGGAAAAACTCCAGAAAAGCAAAGACTATAATGTTCTGAAGGACATGGTAATGCCTTGCTGTCATCAAGCATTGGTAATGAGACGAAATGCAATCGCTGAAATGGGTGGTTTTGATGAATCTTTCAAAATAATTGCAGATAAAGACTTGATTTGTAAAAGCTATTTTGCAAAATTAAAATTTAAACAGATGCATATTCCTGTGGCAAAATTTTATATCGGCGGAATTAGCCAATCTTCTTTTGATTCTGTTTTTGAAAGTTATAGAATTACGCAAAAATACTATAGTCAATTCTATTCCTATATGTTTTTATGGAAGTCTTTGATATTAAAATTTTTAGTATTGTTAAAACACCGTATTGAAGAAAAATATGACATATAAAGAGGCTCTTTCGTATATAAAGGCAGATTATTTGCGATATTCAAATAGTGTGGGGGGGGTACTCGATGTTCTTTTGCATCAGCGAGGTTTTGTATATATCTTTTGGTTAAGGCTTGCCTCTGTTAATGGGATATTTCTTCCTTTTTGTTGGTTAGTTCATCATGTACTTTCAACATTATATGGAGTTCAAATATCGAGAAGCATGACTTTGGGCAGAGGATTTTATATAGGGCATGGGGTGTCAATTGTCATCAATGCTTCTGCTGTAATAGGAGAGCATTGTGATATATATCAGATGAGCACAATTGGTAGTTGGCATTCTAATGCGGCAATAATTGGTAATAATGTTGTGATTGGTCCGAATGTGAATATTGTAGAAAATGTTAAAATCGGAGATAATGTTATAATTGGCGCAGGAAGTGTAGTGACAAAAGATATTCCTTCAAATTGTATGGTTGTAGGAAATCCTGCAAAAGTTATAAAAAAGTTGAATCTCACAACAATGTTGTGGGAAAAATATATTGATTAAAATGAATACAAAAAATGTATTGACTATTGGTATCGACTTTAATGTTGTACATGGAGGCGTGGCTGCTGTAGAAAGTGTATATAGTTCTTTCTATGAACCGTTTAACCATGTAGCGACGGTTGTAGATTATGGGTGTGCTCGTAAATTGCTGACTTTCTTTAAGGCATATGTACAGTTCTGGAAATGGATGTTATTTCATAGAGAAATAAAAATCGTGCATGTGCATGGGGCAAGTGATGCTAGTTTTTGGAGAAAGCGGATTTTTATCAATCTTGCTAAAATGTTTGGAAAAAAAGTTGTTTTCCATTGTCATGGAGCAGAATTTCAAAGATTTGCAACACGACACAAAAAAGCTGTTCTGAAAACTATTACTAAATGCGATTGCATTATTGCACTTAGTAATAGTTGGAAGGAATGGTTTGAAAAGACAACTCATCATAAGAATGTTATCGTTGTCAAAAATGTAATATCTCCCCCACGAGTTAAGAAAGTTAAGCATGATGATTTCGTATTGCTATTCTTGGGGCGTTTAGGTGAACGAAAGGGTATTTACGACTTATTGGATGTTTTGATAAAGCATAGATCTGAATTTGAAGGAAAAATTAGGTTTGTGTTTGGTGGTGATGGAGATGTAGTGCAAGTTAATGAAATTATTAAGCATAATGGGTTAGAGAATATTGCCGTGTTCCAAGGATGGGTGAATGGAGAGAAAAAAGAGCGTTTGCTAAACATGGCTGATGCTTATATCTTGCCGTCTTATAATGAAGGGCTACCAATTTCTATCCTTGAAGCTATGAGCTACTCGTTGCCTATTATTTCTACAAATGTCGGTGGAATACCAGAGATTTTAAAAAATGGAGAGAATGGATTTATAATGTCCCCTGGTGATAAAGACGCTATGTACCGAGCTATTCTTGAATTGATGAATAATGAGAAACTCAGATTGGATATGGGAAAGGCATCTTATTCTAAGGTTCAAGAGCATATGCCTGGTTTTGTAGAACGTCAGTTGAATGATTTATATAGATCTTTATTAAATGAATAAGATATGCTGATATTTAATAAAAAATACATCAAGGAATCTCTAAAGTATTTGCTTCGTTCTTCTTTCTTTATAAATAAATATGTTGAGGAGATTGATGCTTTATATGAAATGACTCCTATGGAGTTAAAGATGCGAAATGAGAAACGCTTCTTGGAAATCTTTAATAAGGCTTTTACTAGTTCTGCATATTATCGGAATTTATGTAAAAGTGTGGGAGTGACTTCTATCGATGATATTAAACATATAGAGGATATTGTGAAACTTCCAATCCTTACAAAAGATATGCTCAAAAAACATGGTAAGGAATTGTTGACATGTAAAGAAAAGGGGCTTATCAAGAATCACACCAGCGGAACAACAGGTACTCCTTTAACAGTTTATCAAGATTGGAAATCCGTTTGGAAGGAGCAAGCTTATTTTGTATGTTATCGCAAGCGATGTGGATATAATTATGGTGAACCGATGGTGTCGCTACGTGGAAATTTAACACGAGATGAAATTTATTTGAAAATTCATGTTAGCAATACTCTTTTTCTTTCAAGTTACAATATTAATTCTAAGACTGCAGAAACATATCATCGTCTTATAGAAAAGCATCATCCTAAAGCTATTGAAGGTTATCCAAGTTCGCTCTATAGTTTGGCGCTTGTATTGAAAGATAAAGGGTTGGAATGTCATATTCCGGTAGCATTTACTTCATCCGAAACTTTGTTTGATTATCAACGAAAATTGATAGAAAAGATATTTCATACACAAGTATATGACCATTATGGTACTACTGAGCGAACTATACGATTGGAAGAGTCGTTTGATCATAATGGTTATTTTGAAGATCCTGGATATGGAATAGAAGAGTATTATGATGACCATATTATTTCCACATCTCTTATCAACGATGTATTCCCTTTAATTAGATATAAAACTGATGATAGAATTGTCTTGAAAGAAGGAGTAAAGAAAACCCCTGAAGGCTTTATTGATTATTCCCGTGGTATTGAAAGAGTGGATGGTAGAGCAATGACTTTTATCATCGGAAAAGATGGTACAAAGTATAGTAATGCAGCATTAACCTTTATCTTTAAGGAAGCAAATGGCGTGAGATATTCGCAGTTTGTGCAAAAAGTACCTGGTAAAGTGGAGCTGAATATCGTTTCAGATGATTCGTATACCGATGATGTGGAAAAGCAGATATTGCACAATATCAATGAAAAGATTGGTATTGATAATATAAATGTAACGATTCATTATGTTAAAGAGGAAGATTTGGTATATACAAAGAGAAACAAATTAATGCTTGTCATCAATGAAATGTCAAATGCAAATGGTATTATGGGGGGGGTAATTCAAAGAATTGTTGGTAGAACAGATGATATCCTATTTTGTAAGGATGGTTCTATGGTTACACGAGTTGATTTCATAGAAGAAGGTGAACATATTAAGGCTTGCCAATGGATTCAAAATGAGAAAGGTAAGCTAGAAATAAGAATCGCTCCAGATGAGAATTTTACAAATAAAGATGTAGAATTTGTTGTAGAGGAAACTTTAAAGCGATGTGGACATGGAAACATGGACATAACAACAAAGGTTTGCTCTATGGATGAAATGATTTTTAGTAAAAGAGGAAAATTTAAACTCATAGTAAATAATTTACAACAGAAGTAATATTATGAACATTAGTATTTTTGGCCTCGGCTACGTAGGTTGCGTAGGTGCGGCATGTTTGGCAAAGTTGGGTCACAAAGTGATCGGTGTTGATGTAAATGAAAATAAGGTGCGCCTGATGAATGAGGGCAAGCCTACTATCATTGAGGAAGGCATCGCTGAACTTTGTGAGGAAGCTCACAAAAAGGGGCTGATGTCTGCAACTACAGTTGCTGCAGAGGCAATTATGGAAACCGAAGTATCTTTCATCGTTGTAGGTACTCCTTCCAGTCCTGAAGGTCATTTGAACCTTAATTATATCTACACTGTGGCAGGACGTATCGGTCGTGCATTGAAAGAGAAATTTGCTGGTGATAAGAAGCCTGCAAACATGCATCTCGTTGCAATCCGTTCAACTGTTCTTCCAGGTACCAACAAGAAGGTAGGTGAGATTATTGAGCAGGAAAGTGGCTTGAAGCGTGGCGTAGATTTCAATGTTGTCAGCAACCCAGAGTTCCTTCGTGAAGGAACATCTGTTGAGGATTACTTCAATCCACCATTGACATTGATTGGTACTGATTCTGAGTATGCTGAAAAGGTATTCCGTGAGATGTATGAGCATATCAATGCAGAGTTTATCTGCACAGATATCAAGGTGGCTGAAATGATGAAATATGTAAATAATACCTATCATGCATTGAAGATTGTCTTTGGTAATGAGGTTGGTAACATCTGCAAGTCTGTAGGTGTTGATTCTCATAAAGTTATGGAAATCTTCTGCAAGGATAAGCAGTTGAATATTTCTCCTTACTATTTCAAGCCAGGTTTCGCTTATGGTGGCTCTTGCTTGCCTAAGGATATGAAGGCTTTGAAGACCTTGGCACATGACAACTATGTGGATGTTCCTGTTATTGAGAGTATCTTCCAAAGTAATGAAAATCAGAAGAAACGTGCAGTTCAACTTATCATGAATCAAGGTCAGCGTAAGGTTGGTATCTTGGGCTTGAGTTTCAAGGCTGGTACCGATGACTTGCGTTGTTCTCCTATCGTTGATGTTGTTGAAAGTTTGTTGGGTAAGGGCTTTGCAATCAAAATTTACGACCGTAACGTGAAGATTTCTGAGTTGACGGGTACCAACAAGGACTTTATCATGGCTAAGATTCCACACTTGCAGCATTTCGTTACTGCCGACTTGGATGATGTATGCAAGAACAGCGACGTGCTTGTGGTAACTAATAAGGAAAAGGACTTTGAGGATGTTTTGAAGAATTATCCTAACAAGATTGTCATTGACTTGGTTCGCCAGTGGAAAGAAGTGAACTATGATGGCAAGTATGAGGGTATCTCTTGGGGAGACATTAACCAGAATCATGAAGCTCAGAATGAAGAGCACAAGATGAACTTCAAACAGACTGAGTTCTAATTAGTAAAAATGAATTAGTAATTAATGATTAACAATCATTGATGAGTAAATTACAATGGTACTTCAATCGACTTCGGGCTATGAACTTGCCGGAAGTCGGTTGGAGACTTCAACAAAAATGTCTGCAAGGGCAGGAAAAGAAGCTTTTTGGTAAGCGTGATGTAGCCGTTACGGCTTACCTTTTCGATAGTCGGCTACAATCTCTGAGATTTGATTCCGATCATGTTGGTCTGAATTTCAAGAATATTGCTTTCCATCAGAATACAGACATACATATCCTTGGTGGGTATGATTATCATAAATATAAGGAAAGATGGAGTGCAGGATTCCAGACAGATAAAGAATGGGGGACGGATTTCAGTTATTCCTTAAGCTATAAACAGAAAGACGAAATAGGTGATGCAAGAACGAATTGGGAATTGAATAGACACTTCCAGTTTGCCTTGTTAGCTAAGGCTTATTATGCTACAGGAGAGGAAAAATATGCAAAAGCGCTAGAAGGGTTGTTCTTGGATTGGAACAAAAAAAATCCTTTTCTCCATGGTATTTCTTGGACTAGTGTGATGGAGGTTGCCATACGTTGTATCCAATGGACTGTAGCTTTGGCTTTTCTTCGCAAGAAAGGATATACGGCTAATGGTGCCTTGCTCATGGATATGGAGAATGGCATCAAGAATATGGCTTCTTATATCGCACAGCATTATTCCAGATACTCTTCGGCCAATAATCATTTGCTGGTTGAAGCTACAGCCATCGCTTATGCCGGTTTTGCTTTTGGCAATGAGGCGTGGACACAGCTTGCCATCCGCATCCTCGATGAAGAATTGATGAAGCAGAATTTTAAGGATGGTGTGAATATGGAGATGGCTTTGCATTATCAAACCTTCGGGATGGAGGCATACGCTTTGGTGATGCACCTGATGAAATGTTATGGTATGAAGATCCCTGAGTCTTGGAAGAGGTTGATGGAAAAACAATGTGAGTTTGTAGCTTGTTCTATGGTGAATGAGACTAAGGCTTGCGAATTTGGTGATAACGATGAGGGTAAGATTATAGATTTGGAAGGTGGAGAAATCTGCCATTACCGTTATCTTCTTCAACTTTGCTCCTTGGTGTTGGGGAGAAGATTTGAAAGCTTTGAACATTTGTCCGAGACAATATCTTGGCTCTATTCTGAGACGGAAATCGAAACTTCGAAGCAATTGCCTTTATGGAAGCCTTCACAAAGTAGGACTTTTGAGAATGGTGGTTATACTTTCCTGAGAAGCAAGAATGGTAAGGTTGTAATAGGTATAGATCATGCACCGCTAGGCTTTGGAAGTATTGCTGCCCATGGACATGCTGATGCATTGAGTTTTCAACTTTATGTAGATGGCAATTGCATCTTAGGAGATCCTGGAACATATATCTATCATTGCAATATACAGAAAAGAGATGAGTATCGTCGTTCATGTAATCATAATACAGTTTGGTCTACGAACCAGGAACAAAGTCAGATGATGGGAGCTTTCCTTTGGGGAAAGAAGGCTGATACTAAACTTATGAAGTCTGATTTGTCGGAAAATCAGGATTCCCTTCTTGCCGAATGCGTTTGGCAGAATGGTAATAAGCACAGTCGCTCTTTCTGCTTTAATAAGGCAGACAAATTGGTTATAGAGGATGATATGGCGGCAACAACAGATAGTTATGCTACTTTGGTGTTGCATCCTGCTTGTCAAGTGAAAGTTGAAAATGGAAAAGCAGTCGTCCAACGAGGAGCCATTACTGTTTGTATAGAGACAAATATAGAGCCAACAATAGAGAAATGTTGGTATTCTGAAGAGTATGGAAAAGAGAACGAAACGCACAAATTGTGCTATCCTTTAAATGATAATAAATTAAAAACTACAATATGGATAGAAAAGTATTGATTATCGTAGAGAACTTGCCTGTGCCATTTGACACTCGTGTCTGGCAGGAGGCAACAACATTGGCAGCTAACGGTTATACTGTTTCTGTAATTAGTCCTACAGGTAAGGGCTATGACAAGGAGTATGAATTCCTGCAAGGTGTACATGTTTATCGCCATAAATTGCCAAAGGATGGAAATGGCGCTTTAGGATATGCTCGTGAGTATGGCGCAGCTTTGTGGCATGAGTATCGTCTGGCAAAGAAATGTTATAAGGAAGTAGGCTTCGACTGTATCCACGGTTGTAATCCACCTGACGATATTTGGATGGTTGCTAAACTCTTTAAAAATAAGGGCGTTGATTATATTTTTGACCATCATGATATCTGTCCTGAGTTGTATGAGGCTAAGTTTGGTAAGACTTCTGGAATGTTCTATAAGAGCCAGTTGTGGTTGGAACGCCAGACCTATAAGCACTGTAAGTTTGCTTTTGTAACTAATGAAAGTTATAAGAAGATTGCCATAAAGCGTGGAGGAATGAACCCAGAGGATGTCTTTGTATTGAGAAGTGGTCCAAAGTTGGAGCGTCTGAAGATTCAGGAACCAAAGAATGAAATCAAGCGTGGCAAGAAGTTCATGGTTGGCTATCTTGGTGTAATCGGCCAGCAGGAAGGTATTGAATATCTTTTGAAGGCTGCTAAATATATCAAGGAGTTACCAGGAAGAAATGATGTGTTCTGGGGTATCGTTGGTGGTGGCCCTGATGTAGAGCACATGAAGAAACTGAGTCATGACATGGGCTTGGACGACATCGTAGAATTTACCGGTCGTGTTCCTGATCAGACATTGCTTGACTACTTGAATACTGCTGATGTTTGTGTCAACTCTGATGAATATAATGCCATGAATGACAAGAGTACTATGAATAAGGTCTTAGAGTATATGGCATTGGGCAAGCCTTTAGTTCAGTTTGATTTGACAGAGGGTAGATATTCTGCACAGGAGGCATCACTTTATGCTAAGAGAAATGATGCTGAAGATATGGCAAAGAAGATTCTTGAATTGCTTGATAATCCAGAGAAGCGTAAGCAGATGGGTGAATATGGTAGAAACCGTGTCATCAACGAGTTGAGCTGGGAGCATACCAGCAAGGCTTTGCTTGCAGGATATGATAGATACTTTAAGATGAGGGGGAAATAATCCCTCTCTTATTTATGGAAATGCTTTTATTGATTTATGATAAAAAATCGTAAGGAAATGTACGCTTATATACGCCAAGATATGAAGCGTAATTTCATGTGTGGGGGGGCAAAATCTTGGATTAAAATTCTATTAAATCCTCGGCTTTGTTTCACCCTTAATCTGAGACATTATGAGTATTGGACTAATCGAAAGTTTAGAGACCCTATAACGGTTTTGATGACCATATGGCATTATTTCATTCATAAGCATTTATCTTATAAACTTGGTTTTACATTGTACAAGAATCAATTTGGACCTGGTTTATATATAATGCATTATGGTACAATCGTAGTGAATCCTGCCTGTCGCATAGGTGCAAATTGCAATATTAATGCTGATGTTAATATCGGTATGGGAGGAAGTATCATTGGAAATGACTGTTATATTTCTCCAGGGGTGAAGATTGTTAAACCTGTTCATATTGGCAATCATGTGGTTATTGGTGCGAATGCTGTTGTAACAAAGGATATCCCTGACGATTGTATGGTAGTAGGAATACCTGCTAAAATCATCAAACGTTTTGATCATAATATTCAACAATGGATTAAAGTGTAAAACTGTTGTATTTTACTTATGGGCAAACAACAAAAGATTTTCTTTGATTTCTTGCGATTCTGCATTGGTTCTGCCAAGGAAATACCTGGTTCTTTGAAGGAGGTGGATTGGAAGGAACTGTATGCTATTGCCAAGAAGCAATGCCTGGTGGGTGTTCTCTTTGATGGTATCAAGATGCTACCTGCTGAACATGTAGGGATGGAGAAGGAGTTACTGCTCCATTGGATGGCAGAAAGCCAAATGTTGGAGATGGCGAATGTTCGGTTGAACGATGCTGCCATCCAGGTTTCTGAGTGGTTCCGAAAGAAGGGATTCAGAACCTGCATCCTAAAAGGGCAGGGGAATGCATTGATGTATCCGAATCCTTATTCCCGGACTCCTGGCGATATTGATATCTGGGTGGAAGGTGGAGACAAGCGGGTTATCTCCTTTGTCCGCTCTATCTCGCCTCATGAAAAGGCGTGCTATCACCACATCGAGTTCCCATCGTATAAGGGTGTGGAGGTTGAAGTGCATTATCGGCCTAGCTTCCTATTGTGTTTCTGGCATAACAGAAAGCTTCAGAAATATTATGAGAGGGTGAAGGAGGAGCAGTTCTCGCATCGGGTGATGTTGGGGGAGCAAGGGGAGATCGCAATTCCGACGGTGGAATTCAATCTCATCTTTCAGTTGACTCATATCTATGCTCATCTGATGAATGAGGGGATTGGGTTAAGGCAACTGGTGGATTACTACTATGTTCTTTGCGACTTTTATAAAGTCTATCAAAATTTTTCGAATCCCTCCGTCTCCCTTTCCAAAGGGAGCTCCACTTTCTCCCCAAGCCCCTCTTCCTCAGGAAGTGGGGATGTAACCGCCCTACTCGGTGCTCGGAACCGCTACGCTCTAAGGTTGGCGGACCATCAAAGGTCTACGCCAGATTGTGCGGGATGGGACCGCCTTGGTGTTTTACAGAAGGAATTGAAGGAGTTGGGGATGTGGAAGTTTGCCGGTGCCATTATGTATATCATGCAGGAGGTGTTCGGTATGCCTGCCTCTCGGCTTATCGTTCCTCCGAATGAGAAGTATGGTAAGTTTGTGTTGAATGAGGTGCTGGAAGCTGGGAACTTCGGAAAGCATGATGAAAGGAATTGCTTTGGGAGATCAAAGCTCGGGCATAATCTCCAAAGGGTGTATAGGGATATAAGGCTCATGAAGTATTTTCCTGCTGAGGCATTATCGGAACCGATATTCAGAGTCTGGCATTTCTTCTGGAGGAAAATGCATTGAAATGTTTTTCTATAATAAGCATTTTTTTCGAATCCCTCCGTTCAATAGTCTTTACAACCCCTTCAGTTCCCCTTGTAGGGGACAGAAACCTCAGGGGACAGGGGATGTAACCGCCCTCCGGTGCTCGGAACCGCTACGCTATAAGGTTGGCTTGGCATCAAAGCCCTCGCCATGTTGTGCGGGATGGGACCGCATGGGGATAAAAGCTTTGTGTAAACAGATTCATTAATCAATATAATTGCACAATTATGTATACATTTTTAGATAATATGTTCAAGGTGCTCAAAGTGACAGCCAATAATGAGCAACAGAAAGATTTGGCGGCTTTGGCGATATGTGTGAATAATTTGGATGCTATTGCTGCCCTGCAAAGACTCCGTCAGTATTGCGTGAATATAGGTGACTTGAAACATGCTGAAGATATTCTGCAAGAGATTGTCAGATGCCAAAATGAAATTTCACAAGAGGTTTTGGAAAAGGCATTAAGAAACAGAAATAATGCATAGGCATAAGGGGTAATAATGCGGTATTTAGTCATTACACTTCGTTGATATATACATTGCGCAAATTATGATTCATGTGGTGGATGAGAATGGAGAAAGTGAGATTGCACAGGAGATAGAAGGATGAAAGAAATCTTCGCCCTGTATCAGGAAGAGACCATCATGTTTACGACAATATTCTCTTTGGCATTGAGGAAAGCGGGTACAAAGGGATATGGCGATTGCATTTCTCATACCGTTGGTATGTTATAGGGTGATTGGAGAGTATGCTGCAACAAAAGAAAATTCTTAGACTGGTGTCGGGAGGGGCTGAAAGAGTGATATCTTATTGAGACAAACTTCAATAAGGAGCAAACAGACATTATTGTTGCCAGCCTTCAAAAAGCCACAAAAGCAAAATATTACGCAAAAAGTTCTTCGGTTTAAGCAGATATGGGAATTGAGACTGTCTTTCTCAACAAGAAGAAAATCAGTAAATGATTAAATGATGGCATACAAGTATTATGATACAAGCTTTTGAAATATGGCTCAAACAGAATGAATCATTGTTATACCCAGATACCATAGGATTATTCAAGGATTCATTGAAGTGCTTCAAAAATGATATAGACAGGCCATCGTATCTGTTGGCTTATCAAGGAATGATGGTACAAATAAGGGAAAACATTAAGCATAGCAAGATGCCGGAAGGATTTCCTTTGCAAGAATGGAAAGACTTGCTGAAGAATTTGAATGATCCAAATGATTGGGATAACGCCAATTACAAAGCTGTGGTTAAGCAAAAACCACATTTGATATTGGTTATACCTGATAATGTAAGAAAAGAGTTTGAGCATTGGAGAAACTTACGAAATGTATGTGCTCATTACAAGGAATACTGTTTTGTAAAGGCTCACACGCTTACTCTTTATGCTTTCATAGTACAATATCTCTTAAATATCAGTGTAGAAGGTGGAATGACCACTTTAATAAAAGATTTTGAAGTGTATTTTGATCCGCTAAAAACATCACCTAATGATCCTATAGAACCTCTTCTTGACAAAATCACCTCAATGGTGCAGCCAAAGGAAATGCTTTCATTTATTGCCGAGTTAAGAAAGGTGTTTAAAAAAGCATATCGTTTCGATTTTTATGTAATTCTAAAAAAACTGTATGATAGAACTGATGGTAACATTAAGGAATGTGTTATAGAGTATCTACAACAAGACGAAGAACGAATACAAGAATTCATAGATGAATACCCAGAAACAGTCGTAGAGCTTGTATCGCAAAAAAGGCTTACTCTTTCGCAAAGAAAAACTTGCTAATGATAAACAATTGGGGAGCGGTATGGGCAAATATGTTAGTTGGAGGAATGATAAAAGCCAAAGACTTAGATGACTTGCACCGAAATCTGATGATTTATATGAAAGAACATAATAAAAGTCTCTACCATATATCAGAAAGCCAAATTGATTCTTTGTACAAACATGGGTATTTCAAGATGTTTATTAATGAATGCTTGGATTCAAATAAAACTCAAAAATATGAAGTGTATCAGGAGATTAACTATTCAATGTTCTTTTATTCTTCTCATTTTTACAACATTCCTATAGATAAGGAATTTGTTCAAGCTGTCATTTATGTATTTAGCAATTCAAAACATCCTATAGCTCTTCGAAATTTTGTCACAGATGAGTATTTTAAAGAAAAGGAAATAAAAGATAAATTCATGCTGGTGCTAAAAGAATTAGGCGAAGAATTGCCAAAATCATTAAAATAAATATAACACAGTATATAGCAAAAACAAAAAAGAACGTAATGGTTTATATACCTCCATATATTGTTGAAAAATTGGATGCTTTAAGTGTCTATGATGTTGCAGAGAAATTGGGGGTGACAGTTTCTCGAAACAAGGCACTGTGTTTTATGCATCAAGACCATGAACCAAGTCTTCACTTCAAAAAAAGCAATAATTCTTGGAAATGTTATGTTTGTGATATAGGAGGTCATAGTATAGAACTTGTCAAGAGATACAACTATTATTCTTTTCAAGAAGCCTGTATATGGTTAGCAAGAAATTTCAACATAGAGATTCCCGACACAAAGGAAGTCAGACTGAAAAAAGTAGCAGCAAGAAAAGTATCTCCAAAAGTAGAAGAAACTCCAAAAGTTGTAGATGAAGAGGTCTTGGAATGGATTATTTGTAATGCAGGTTTATCTGAGTTGGCAAAGGATTTCTTGTTTCAGGAAAGAAAATATTCCGAGGATGTTGTGAAGGCAATGAAAATTGGAAGTATTTCTGATGCCACAAAATTTGTTGCAGTTTTGACAAAAGTCTTTTCAAAGGAAAGATGTATAAAAGCAGGAGTCTTGATAGAATACGGTTCAAAGACGTTACCTGTTTTTAGAGTTCCGTGCCTATTGTTCCCTTATTATGACATGGATGGAAACATTAGAAATATACAAAGTCGTTTTCTTGGGGATTTAGAAAAAAAGAAAAAGGGTCGATTTAATAATTGCAAAGGGCTTACTCCATTAATGTTTAACATGCCTGTGCTAAAATCATCTGGACGATATGATAAGATATATGTTGCTGAAGGCGTAACAGATTGTCTTGCTTATCTGTCAGAAGGTAAAAACGCAATTGCTTTGCCTGGTGCAGGCTCTTTTAGACCAGAGTATGCTCAATATCTAAAAGACAAGACCTTATTTATATATGTTGACAATGATGATGCCGGAAAGTCTTTGCTTGAAAAAATGAATGTGGCGTTGAGAAAAGTGGGTAATTGCATTCACAACATACGCAAAGACACCGAACACAAAGATTATTCTGAATTTTATTTGAGCAAACTCAAAGAACATGAGAAAGGTACAAGATAATTTATTTGAAGCAATATGCAGTAAGGAAAACCTCATATTGGCATGGCGAAGAGTGGAGAACTCCTATCAGCATGGTGATGTATGGTTTGACGAGTTGGAGATTTCCGCTTTCAAGTTTAATTTGGTACAGAATATAGAACGTCTTTCTAAGCAGATGAAGAACGGCAACTATAAAATGAAGCCGATAAAACCTGCTCCTTATCCAAAAGGGATGAAAGTCAGTCAGAATGATGAAGGACAAGAAACAACGGAACTGCGTGTAAGGCAATCATTTTGTATCAATGTGGAAGACCAAGTGGTGTGGATGGCTGTATATGGTGTACTTGGACCATATTTTGAAGAACAAATGCCTGCTTGGAGTTATGGCAACCGAATGTTCTTGAATACTTGGAAGGACGAGCATGGACATTGGATTAATGGTGTCTACAGAACGACATCCAGAAACTTCTATAGAAAGTGGCAGCAAGGATGGCCGCTGTACAGGCACATGTTGGCTGCATGTATCAAGAGAATGGCTTTTCCTGAAAAGAAAGATGATCAAGCTTGTAATGAATCAGAGCTGCAAGCGATTGAAGAAAATGATGCTCAAGTCAATAAGGCATTTAAATTGCCTTATTTGGAGAAAGGCTATTTTGGGACTGAAGGTTACCATACAAGGCTCTACTATGTAGCAATTGATTTGGAAAAGTTCTATCCTTCGGTAAAGATGGATAGAATAAGAAATATATTACTTGATGCTTTCCATATTGGTGATGCCAATTTTACCTCCCTTATTACTGCTCTCACGAATTTTGAGGTTGTTAATGATGATTCTGTTGGAAATGTTTTTTCCGAAGAAGAGCTAAGTGAGATGGGGTTATATGAAGATGTTGTTTTTGAGGGATTGCCAACAGGTTTACTTGTAGCTGGTGCCTTGACCAATCTTTACCTTTTGGAGCTTGACTTGAAAGTCATTGAGAGATTGAAAAGCGTAAAGACACATCGAATCATGCATTTCAGATATGTGGATGACCATTTGTTCTTATCAGATGACAAGGAAGAGTTGGTTAAATGGGAAGAATGGTATATCAAAGAGCTAAAGGCGATACAATTAAGAGTGAATGAAGCTAAAACAGATGAAAAACCAATAGAATTTGATTCTCATTATCCTACACCTCTGATTACACAAACATTGCATAAAATCTCGGACATAGCCAAGATGCCTCTTGACTTGCTTAACACCAACGAATTCAATATGGTATTTCGGGACTTGCAGATGCTTCTCGTGACGGAGTTTCCTGAGGAAGAAATAAAGAAAGGAACAAGGACATCGTTTGCTTGTACCATGTTGTCTCGTTTGACTTCTGACATCAATGTCGATTATGCAGAGATACATAAACTACGCAAGGAATGGTTGTCTTATGTTGATAAACTATCTGTAGAAAATGACGTCAAGAAAAAGTTGAAGTCGTTGGTATTTACTTTAGGAGACGAATATCCAGAGTCTTTGGATAAGGATTTAGGGGACATGATACCAAAGGAAGGCAATAAATGTTATGATGCTATCATTGCTGCCATTGGTAAATCAAGAGAAGAAATAAATAAGATTGAAGAACGGGTATTCCACTTATTGATTTATTCTTTGCAAGAAGTTCCTGACAAACCAAAGATGTGGCTAAGAATCTTGGATTTTTGCGTATTTCACAACCCAGGGAATATCCAAGAATTGTATGATAAGATGAGAAGGTTAAATGAACAAAAGCAGATTCATGATATGGGATATGAATACATTGTATCTGTGATGAATATCCATCTTGCGATGCAGGTAATGAGGGGTATAGCAAGGCTTTCTACGAATCAGTATAATAATCCGAGGAAAAAAGATATTGATAAGAGACTCATTGGTATTTATAATCAAGTGGATGATAAATACTCTTTGCCGCATCATTATCTCTACGAAGATGCCAATTTCATTGTGAAAAGAACTAAGATGTGGCTTTCTTATTTTAAAGGAGAAGCAAATGCAAGTGATTTCTTGGACGGATGCACCTATCATGGGATAGATTTAGATTCCTCTTTTTGGTTATTATGGGGCATAGAGAAATTCAATCGGAAGAAGCCTACCCCAAATTTGGTGATGCCTAATTTCTTGAAAGAGAACTTGGGCAAAGCAAATGCCGATTCAGCCTATTTCTTACAATTACTGTTTTCTTGTATCAATCAGGTACCATTGGATAGCTTTGGCAAAATTGATTCAAAAAAGCTAAAGCTAACAAATTTGCAAAAAGAAAATCTATTGCTTTCTGTTTGGGGACGGCAAGGTGACCAACAGGTAATTAAGGCTTTTGAATTGAATGATAAGAAAATGACAAGTCCTAATAAGATTTCTTTAGTTCAGTGGATTCATGAAGTACATATAATGGAATTGTCGAATTGTGATATTTTGAGCAATGCATTGTGCTCAGAATATGCAGCAACGCTGATCATGAAGAATGTTGTTGACCATTATTGTGATGATATAGAGCATATTGATAGTTTCTGTATTCATCCTGCTGCTATTTTAGTTAAGAGAGAAGAATGTCTGAATGAAAAGGATTGGGACAATTGGCTATCACCCAACAAGAACATTGAAATCAAAGTAAAAGATTCCTTTATGGATGAGATGTATCGTTATCCAAGTTTCGCCTCTGATGAATATTCTCCAATGGTTGGAACTGTTTATGGCTTAGGAATCATATTCCTGCAACTATTGACAAAGGAGTTTACTTTGCCATGGGTATTTAACAGACCTGAATATGGCTATGAATGGCAATCTGTTTTGTATCGTTTGCTGGAGAGAGGAAAGGTTTCTTCTACCAATTATGAGATTATAGCCTCTTGCCTATCCTTGGAAAATAGAGAGACCATTAAGTTGAAAAGAATCTTGAATAATGCTGTCTGTGCTAAACAAAAGGTAAATGACGCAAAAATAGAAACTATTGAGGATTTGCGAGATGCTCTTGTGGAATCTCTCAAAGAACTGAAAGAGAACCAAATATCTGTGGCTAATCATGAAACACGACAACTTATAAAAATCAAGCTATAATGGAAAACGTTTTGAACATAGGAATCATCCAAGCTGTTGTAGATGAAGAATTGGCTTGGTATGACTCTCCTCAAATGGATGTTTATGAAGCCAATGCCATTTGGAAGCAAATACAAGCTGCTTTTGCTTCATTCCAAGAAATGTCTAAAATGAATATCCCTGATATTGTCGTTATCCCAGAATTGGCGGTTGCCAATTATTTCGAGTCTCGTCTAAGGCAATATGCTCAGAAATTAGGCGCAATCATTATTGCTGGGTTAGATTTTAGACAATGTGAGGATAATCAAATTGAGAATAAGGCTTTGTTTTATATTCCAAGAAACTGGCCGAAAGAAAAGAATGTAGGAAAAGTCGATCAATCCTCATTCTATTTTGGAAAGCATTTCGCATCACGACATGAACTTGATGTTATTAAAGAGAAATGGAAAAAAGTATTCAAGCCATGTAATGAATTTTATATTGTTGACTTGGGTGAATATGGGAAAATGGGAGTGTCTATCTGTGCCGACTTCTATGACATAGAACGATACGCCATATACAAGGGACGTATTCAGCATCTTTTGATTATTGCCAACAATATGGACATTAAGTCTTTCTATTTCTTGGCAGAAGCCATTTCACGACTCGTTTACTGTAATGTCGTAATTTGTAATTCGGGACATTACGGTGGTTCCGTGTGTTTTACTCCAGCAAAAGAAGAATACAAGCGGTATAGTTACAAGCACGAAGGCAAGGACTTGTTTACGACTCAAGTTGTATCTATACCTGTAGATGCATTGTGGAAAGCTCAATCAGAAGATGACAAAGCTTTGAAAGGTTTCAAAAATCCTCCTCCTGGATATAAATACTGTTACGAAAAATATGTAGAACCTCAAAAAGAAGATAAAAAATGACATATCGTTGGCAAGAAATAATCAAAATCTTAATATCAGGCTTTTACTTGTTGTTTGGTATAGGCATTAGTGTTCTCATAAATCAAAATGCTATTGATAAGGGAATAGTAGAAACTGTTGGCAAATTATCAGCAATACTTCTTGTATTGTTGTTCTTTGCTGCATTTGTAGTAGGCTATATCAATGAAATCATTAGCGGAGGATTGGAATATCTCATGTACCATTGGGGGATTCCTCGTCCTTCTCGATTGATTTTGAATAATCGCTTTACAAGATTTCAGATTGTCAGAAACCATGAGCTTAGAAATAAATTAGGGCTTCTAAGATATGGCTTTGTGGACAATGGAAAGGCTGCAAAAGCTTTGGCACAGGCTAAGCAGAGCATCAACATGGATGGATGTCAAGAGTTCTACTATCAATCTGTTTTGTCAAGAAACCTCTTCTTCGTTCACTTGTTTACATCAACAATTATGATCTGCATTATTGGCTGGTCATGGTGGTTATTGCTATTTGCGATATCAGTTAGTCTGCTGCTATGCTGGCAATGGTGGAAAATGAATTTGGTGTACGTGAAGAAGATATTCACTGAATATTTAAAGAATTAGGAGTAGTAATGAACACAAAAATAAGTATATAATGGGAAATAACAACCAACATAAACGTTATCAGTGGTATCTCCAGTTTGACGAGATAACTTGGCGAGCGACATACGGCGATGAGTGTCCTCCGTTCGTGAATGAGGAGAACAAGGAGGTATGGAAGAGATACTTGAACAAAGTCATCAAGAATCATCTCAAAGAGGAGACGATGAAAACTCCTGAGTTTGAAGAGATAGAACTTAGAATCAGAGAGGAGAAACTTTTGCGTATTCAATGGGATGAGAAACAGAAAAGGATGCGTGAGGTGGAGCATTACCGCAGACAGATGGAGCGACCGAAGATAGATTTTGTACCTCGTGGTTTAGCTGTGAATTATGAGGAGGCGTATGGAAAGTATTTCATGCAGGAAGTGACATTCAAGCCAAAGGACAATGAGGACTTTATGCATCAGTTGCGCCTGTTGGAGCGTTGGCATAAGAAATCTATTCCACAGATATTGGCTAAGAATCGTCCTGATGCAGCGTTTGCCATTGCAAAAGGATTGTGTGAGCATCTGCCGTTGTTGATTAACCGTGATGACATTGCGGAATTGATTGGTGAATACAAGTCGAGAATTGGAAAGCTGGTATTGGCAAGTTACACAGCATTGGTGGAGACAGTGAAGGCTTGGAACAATGAGACTATGCGCCAAGAGGTTTGCTCGTACATCATGAAACATTCAAAGCAATATGGGAACTTCCGTGGGTTAGAGAAGAAATTACTAGCCTTGGTTCCTGCGGCTCCTTTTACAGGTGAGACGGTAAAAGTGGAGCGAGAAATGAATGAGGAGGAAGAGCGTGAGGCAAGGCGAATAGCTCTTCAAAAGGAGCGAGAGGAAAAGAAACGAATTGAAGCGGAAAAAGAAGCTCGGTCTGTCATTCCATTGAATGAGGATTATGAGACTCGTATCTTCAACAGTAGAAATATCGGTTGGGATTGTGATTTGATATGGCAGTTGATGCTTGAAGAGAATAGGAAGATTGAGCGGATGATTGCCAAGGGTGAGTATATGGATGCGGCGTTGAAATTTATGCAAATGACAAAATCCATGTGCAGGCATTTTGTCATGGATGAGCATTACAACTATTTCGATGACATGTATAGTCCAGAGTATGCTGTCAACGATATGCTGAGAGTTTTTCATGGGCTTGCTGCAGATGGCAGATTGCCAGAAGACGTGAAGGAGTATCTTCACAAAGCATGGAAGGAAATAGAAGATACGGAATGCTATAAGGATTATGGTATGCCGAGGAAGGAGTTTGAAACGATCTAGATATATGAGCAAAATTATATATTATATTGGTGCAGGGGCTAGTTATGGTAAAAACGATGCTCGAGAATTGATTGGGAAAGGAACGGATAATGAGCGACTTCAAATTCATGAGGGATTACCTGTTATCAATGAAATAGGTAAATGTCTCCTTTCTTTTAAGGAAGCCGTAGTGAATACTCCGATTGATACAAATGATTATTCATTTTTGAATAAGTTTCGTGTAGGAGGTGACGATCTTAATCATAAGCGTAATAGCTTGATAGCAGATATTGAAGAGGTTTATCAAGCTAACAAGGAACATGCGACCATTGATACTTATGCAAAGAAGTTGTATCTGACTAGGAGAACCAACGAGCTGAAACTTTTGAAGAATGTCCTTACTACATTCTTTGTTTGGGCTCAACTAGTGTCTAAGACAGATCAAAGATATGATACTTTTCTTGCTAATATTCTGCAAGAGAACACTTTGTCAATTCCCAATGGTATAAGTGTCATTTCTTGGAACTACGACTCCCAGTTTGAAATGGCATATAGGAATTATTCAAAGGATGGAAACCTGCCGATATATGACAAAAATGCTCATATAGATTATCAAGATTCAGGTAATTGTGGAAAAATATTCAAAGTGAATGGTTCTGCTAATTTTGATGATTTCTGTATGGTGGATTATATATCCAAGCATAGAGATGTGGATTCTGTTATTCAGTTGATTGAATATTATGATAATTTGGGTGCTGATACTTCGGCATTTGGCTATCAATTTACCTCACGTCTATCTTATGCTTGGGAGACTTCTGATAGACAAAGGCAGATGTTTGATATGCTTCAGAAAGTAACTTCTGATACAACGACGGTAGTTGTAATAGGTTATTCGTTCCCTTATTTTAATAGACAGATAGATAGAAAGATATTTGCAGCCATGCCTTACTTGAAGACTGTTTATATACAGGATCCTAATCCAGAGGCTATAGAACCTTCTTTAAGAGCAGTGCTACAGAATGAAAGTGCAACCAAAATTGTGTATCAAAAGGATTGTACTCAGTTTTATTTGCCAAGAGAATTATGATTTAACTTATATATAATAGGATATACTATGAAGATTTTGCATTTTTCAGATTTCCATCTACGCCCAAACAAACAGGGTGCAAGGTCAATGGATTTATTTAATCGAATGATGGATAAACTCCAAGAGATCAATCAAGAAGCTAACATTGATTTGGTTATTTTCTCTGGAGATATGATTGATAAGGGTGGAAAGTATTTTGGCAAGCCTTTGGCTGAATGCTTGCACGATTTTAAAGATAAAATCATAACTCCTCTTGTTACTCAATTACATATTGGCTATCATCAATTTCTCTTTGTGCCAGGAAATCATGAGGTGGTAAGAGATCTTCGAAAAGATAAACGTATAGATGAGTTGATTACAGAGGATGATGTCGAAGATTATCTAAGTAACAATGAGTCTGTTTCTCATTTGCGGGAATTCTTATGTTTCCAGAAAGAATATTATGATTTACTTGATGTGCCTGGTCTGGAAGTAAAGCATAATGGCTTGTCTATAACTTTGAAAATGCCGATTAATGGTAAAATGGTAGGTATCTCTTTATTGAATACCGCTTGGATGTGTGGCTTTGATAAAGGTGATAAGGGAAAGATTATGCTTGGACTGTCTCAAATAAATAGGTCTTGGTTTGAAATTAGGGACTGTCAAATCAAATTAGCCATTTCTCATCATCACTATAATTTCTTAGAGGAAAATGAAGGTAAAAAAGTTCGTGAAGTCCTTCATAAGCATTATGATATTTTTTCCGTTGGGCATACTCATGATTCAGATACAACATATGAAAAAGATGCTAACGGTAGTCTGTTTATCTCTGTAGCTTCAGGAAATCTTTATGATAACTTGCATAATGATAGCAAATTGTACAGAAATGGCTTTGTCATTTTGGAATATAATGATGAGGCTCGCTATTTGGACGTGACTCCATATAAGCAGCAAACTGATGAAAGTTTTGATATAGATAAGAACTATGGTACAAATGGTACTATGAGGTTTGAGGATACATCAAGGAGCCTTTTTAAGCCTTTAGACACATGGATGAAAAGCTATGTGAAGCATTATGCCATTCTGGATAATGATGAGATGAAACAAAAGCGAGCCTTATTGAAAGATAAGAATAACCGGAAGGTGTTGCTTGCTGCTTTGTCTGGTTTGGGAAAGACGCGCATGATTTATGAGGCTTTTAATGATGGTAAAGTGCATCTTAATCATTTTTATGCAGAGTTGGGTAGTGAAGATAGAAAACGAATTATAGATGATTTTACAGAACTTGTATCTAAGGTTAGTGGTGAGGATGCAGTAATTGTTGTAGATAATTGTAGTAATGAATTGTGCGATGATATTTTTAGGAGGACACCTCGCAATGTGAAATCTATCGTGATAACCAATGAGTATTATGATGTTACAAGTTCTCCGAATGTAGTTATCATTAAGATGGATTCTTTGACACTCAAGAATGAAGTCGCTTCTTATATTGAGCAAAATATTATTGGAGAAGAGAATCTGCATCTACGAGAGGAGGTAAAAAAAATTGCAGATGGATTCCCATCTATGGCTTGTGAGCTGGTAGATACTTATAAAACAGGCAATCAAGTAGAATTGTGTCAAGCAGATTTGCTAGTTTCTAAATTATTGAAAGCAACAGGAAAGGGTGATGATGAGCATCTTGAAGCTTTGAAGACTTTAAGTTTATTCCAACCTTTCCCTTTGCCTCATTTTAATCGAGCTGCTTATGAGTTCATCATAAAAAATGATATCCTATTGCAGTTGAAATCTGATAATCCTGCGAGAAGAAGAAGGGTTATCAATGAAACTAAAAATCGCTTTACGCCTACGTTGATTGAAGATACGGGAAGTATGCTTAACGTTCGTCCATTCCCACTTGCCGTATATTTGGCCAAAGATTGGTTTGTGGGATTGGACGAAGATTTGATTGGGCAATTGTTTGATGAATTCGAAGTATTAAAGAAGAATTCTGCAAGTGCTTATCATTTGCTTGTTGATAGCTTGGCGAAACGTATAGAATATATGAAGAATCTTCCTTTGGCAGAAGATTTTATCGATAGGCTTACTGATGCTGAATATGGCCCTTTTGCCAGTGAGAAAGTTGTTTGTTCGCAAATGGGTTCTCGCATCTTTCTCGCAATGGCATCGGTGAACCCTGTAGCTGTAACAAATTGTTTATATTCTCTATTAGTATATAAAAATACGCAATGGCTAAAAGATAATATAAGTGGAGACATTAGGCGTAATCTGGTATGGGCTTTGGAAAAATTGTGTTTTGACAAGGATAGTTTCATGAAAGCATCTATTGTAATGGCACAACTGATGCTTGCAGAGAATGAATCTTATGGCAATAATGCTACAGGGCAATTTTTACAATTGTTTCATGTGGTCTTGCCAGGAACAGAGGCAAATCTTGTAGAGCGTGTTAGTTTATTGTCGTTATTAATGGATAAGGGACAAGAGTATTTTTCTATCGTTATAAAGGCATTGGATAGCGCATTTGTCTCTCATGGATTTCATCGCTCCGGTAGTGCTGAGCAATTTGGAATAGAGAAAAAACAGGATTATATGCCTTCCCATCAAGAAGTCTGGAACTATTGGTATGCTTGTAGAGACATGGCTATTCGACTTGTTGACGAGAATGAGGAACTACAAGGAGATATTTACAAACTAGTTGTAAGGCATGCGTTCGTATGGATTTCTGATGGCTATTTCTATACGATTTTTAGACCGATAGTAGAGTCTTTGCAGAAGAGACAGGCTGATTTCACAGATTTATATAATCGTCTTCTCAGAGATAGGCGTAATAGCATGCTCAGAAGATATTCGCCAGAAAAGAAAAAAGAAGTACAAGAGTTCTTGCAGAAATTAAGACCGCCTTATTTTTCTTCATTATTGAAGGAAGCTCAAAACAGCTTGTATAATGATTCTAGAAAAGATTCTACCAAGAGCTATTTCGAGAGGTCGGAAAAGGTGTTGATGCCACTTGCGATAACATTTATTGAAAAGAAAGTGTTCGCTAATGCGGAAGAACTGAAGCGATTGGCAGACGTAAATTTGTTTATAGAACACGCATTCTTCTTAGATGTAGCTAAGCTGATTGATGATGATGAACTTGGTGATTTTTGGAACATAACGCTTGAACTCATTCGAGATTATTCTGATGAGGGGAAAATGCCGTCTTTTTTAAGTAGTATGTGTTATGTGACTAGAGAACGCAAGGTTACTCTTTTGTTTAGAGAGCATCTTCTTAAAATAGGTTATACTAAATGGTATGTTGGACTCTCAGCGAAGTGTGAGAATGAGCATTTGGATGTTATCAGAAACCTTATTCATAAAGAGCAAGAAGGATGTCTTGAAAAGGAAATTATGGTTGACATATATTTGAATAATGTTTCTGTCAATAACCATCAAGAATTATTTGAGATTTTGCATTTCTTGTATGATTCCTATGAAAATATTTCTGTTAGGTTATTAGAGGCATTAATCAACTTCACATTTATGTGTGATGAAGAAGATTTGAAGAATAATGCAGCTTTTATAGAGCAATTAATTCTTGATTATCCTATTGATGATAGCAATCCTCATTTGAATTATGAATATACAAGATATACAATATCTGTTTTGGAGAGACATCATGATGCGGTATTTGCCAAGAAGATGAACAAAAAACTGATAGAAGGTTTTAATCATGGCTATTTGCATTCAAATTTTGATGGTCTTTGTAGTATTTTGTTGGAGAAATATACGGATGAGGTGTGGAATGATTTTGAGGCTGCTTTTACTGATGATAAATATCTTGGTTTTATTCTTCAAGTGAAGAATGAAATTGGTTCTGGGGCTGGATTTGGAGCAGGTCCATTGTTCCAGTTAGGTATAGATCGTGTTAAGGATATGTGTCTGAAGCATCCAAACGATGCTCCTGTAAGAATCGCAGAGATGATGCCAATATATGATGGCAATATATGGGAATGTAATTCTTTTAGTGAAATTATGCGATGGATATTAGATACGTATGGAAATCAGGAAAAAGTGCTGAGTGGAATTCATGCAAATATACATACATTTGGTTGGACGGGTTCTGTAATAGGCTTGTTTCAGCATCACAAGATGTGTATGGAACTGTTGCTGAATCATAAATTCACCGAGGTGAGGGAATGGGCGGCAAAGTGCATCCAAGAATTTGATGAGGAAATAAAGCGAGAAACGCTGCATGAGGATTATGTTAGATTGCATTATCAATAAAGTGAAAAAGGAGAGCCGCATAGCTCTCCAATATTCCTAATGAGCAATATTTATCAAATTACATCCCAATGCTGTTTGAATGCGAGCAATGGTTTGTGTGGTGAAGTTGTGGCGACCTGTGAGCCACTTGGAAATCTCGGAATCTCGCTTGTTGAGCATTCGGGCAAAGTCTTTTTGGGTAAGCCCCTTTTCTTTCAGAATCTCACTCTGTCGCTCTGCTATACCAAACGACAAGTCAAACTCAGCTTTCTGTTCGGCTGGAATTGCTGCAAGGCAATCACGGAAAAGTTTATTCTGTACCATAATTACTAAATTTCAAAGGTTGCACTTTCTATATCGGTTATCATATTCTTTTCAATGGTAATAACACCATTCTTTTGTGCAAAAATACAAAAAGGTATAGAATGTAGTTCACCTTTAAGTGAATATTTAGAATAGATTAACAAGGAAAACATTGTATGAATACAAGTCGTGAAGCGTTGTGACGAGATTGGTGACAACTACTTCATGCGCTTTGAGTGGTTTGTAGATGAGGCGATCCCGTTGCTTTGCGGTGATGCTTTGACCTTGATAAAGCCATCAAGGATGTTGAGAATCTATTGAAGAAATAATTTCTTTTGATGAAGAAAATCAAACTTTATGATTACCAGCAGAAGATGCTGGAGGACATTATCAACGTGCTGACCACTGCTGCGTCCGGTACATTCTACAATGAGAATGGTAAGAAGGAGAAGGTGGGCAGTTCGGTGATGGTGCAGATGCCGACAGGTACGGGAAAGACCTATGTGATGGCGGCTGTGGTGAAATGGTTTCTTGATAACCATGACACGGACGAAGTGTGGATTGTAGCGCACCGCCGTGAACTGGTGGAACAGATGCAGCAGACGCTGGACAGATTCTGTCTGGACTATGGGGAGAAGGATATGGAGCTGAAAGCGAAAGTAAGGATAAGGGTGCTGTCCATTCAATGGTTGAACAGACATATCGACGAACTGGAAAGGGCTGGGTGTACGCCAGGTCTCATCGTAGTGGATGAGGCGCACCACGCCATAGCAACTTCCTATCAAGACCTGTTTGACAGAAACAGAAAGGCCCTGAAACTCGGTATGACGGCAACTCCTTGCCGTATGAACAAGAACTCCTTTACCAAGTTGTTTGAGAGGTTGATCGTTTCTCCTTGCACCAACGACTTCATCCTGCGTGGTTATCTGGCACCATACGATTATGTGGTGATTGGTAAGTTTTCACAAGACCAGTTGACGGTAAACCAGTTGAAAGGACGAGGAAGCGATGGCGATTATGCCATCAAGGAGATGGACGAGAAACTGAACATTCCGCAGACTATTCAAAGGCTTTATGACAGCGTAAAGAAATATGCTGATGGCAAGAAAGGAATCGTATATGCCATAGACATTGTTCATGCCCAGGCGATAGCCGCCTGTTACAATGCCCTTGGAATGAAAAGTGTGGCACTGGACAGTAAGACTCCTGCCAAGAAACGCAAGGAGATGGTGGAGGCATTCAGGCGCAGTGAGATAGACTGCATGGTGAACGTGAACCTCTTCGACGAGGGCTTTGACTGTCCGGACGTAGAGTTTATCCAGATGGCACGCCCTACATTGTCGCTTGCCAAGTACCTGCAGATGGTGGGGCGCGGGTTGCGCATCAACCATAAGAACAATGATAAGGTGTGCATGATTATCGACAATGTAGGTAACTATCGCAAGTTCGGCTTGCCCGACAAGCCTCGCAACTGGGAGAGCATGTTTGCCGGGCTGAGGGCTGGTAAGGGTATCATTCCAACCTATGTAAAGAAGCTGCAGAACATTATTGCCGTGAATGATGAGCTGATCATGGTAAAGAAGGCGAATACGGCAAGGAAGAAGATGACCGTCCAACAACTTGATGAATATCTGAAGAATGTAGAGCCTTTCCAGCAGGATGGCAGATGGGGGCTGAAGGTGAAGGATGACATCATCGTGAAACCTATCTACACTCATATCTCCAACTTCCGGGGTGATTATGCCGAATGTAGAATAGGCATACGGAAATGTCTGTATGGACTATTGGACAGGAGGGGCAATATTGTCTTACCTCCAGAATATAAATACATATATAAATGGAATGATCATGAGGCGAAAGTAGCAGGTAGCAATGGATATAGCAGAACCATTGAGTTGTAACGACAAAGAAAATATATGAAATGGAACGCAAAGAATAGCAGCAAATATTCTCGGTCTTTGATACAATAAAGATCGAGAATCCGCTTTATATATATAATAAGGTAATAAAAAGAAAAAAAGATAATATATGCTCAAGATAGTAATGATCATGCTATGCGGAATAGGTACGGGCTATCTGCTCCGCAACAAGAAAATGAGAGCCATCGGCAGGGTTGTCACCGTGCTGATATGGCTGCTTCTCTTCCTGCTCGGTATCGAGGTGGGCAGCAATCCCCGCATCGTAAACGGGCTGCAAACCCTCGGTCTCGAAGCCATCGTGCTCACCCTGGCTGGCAGCGCAGGTAGCGTGCTCTTTGCTTGGGCTCTCTGGAAAATGGTGAATAGAGGCAAGGCTTCTACTGCTACGGAAGCTATGGGAAAGGAGGTGAGAGATGAAGGGTAGTTTGATTATCGTCGGCTTTTTCGTCCTCGGCATCATCGTGGGCTTGTGCCATTTCGTGCCCCAGGACTTCCTGGATAGCGATGTGAGTTATTATGCACTCTGCGCCCTGATGTTCTGTGTGGGCATTAGCATCGGTTGCGATACCTCGGTGCTCAAGAGTTTCCGCAAGGTGAACCCCAGGCTCATGTTCCTGCCCGTGATGACCATCGTGGGCACGCTGGCAGGATGTGCGGCAGCCTCACTGGTGCTGGGGCATCGTCAGCTCACCGACTGCCTAGCCATCGGTTCGGGCTTTGGCTACTATTCGCTCTCCAGCATCTTCATCACCGAGTATCGTGGACCGGAACTGGGCACCATCGCCTTGCTCGCCAACATCTGCCGAGAGATACTCACGCTGCTCTGTGCACCGCTCTTGGCTCGATACTTTGGCAAGTTGGCACCTATCAGTGTGGGGGGAGCCACCTCGATGGATACCACGCTGCCCATCATCACCCGTGCCTCGGGCGAGCAGTTTATCATCGTCTCCATCTTCCATGGATTCTGTGTAGACTTCTCCGTGCCGTTCCTCGTTACCTTCTTCTGTTCACTTTAGCGAGTTATATATCATAACAATTTTAACCTATTCATATTTTCTTTTAGAATCCGTTGAGGTCGTAATACTCGTCGTCTAGTTCTATCTGCTCTTGAGCCTTAGGGTCGTCTTCGAAGTCGATGCCGGTATCGGTGCTGTTGTCTGTGGCTGGCTGCTGAGGTTCAGCTGGAATCTCCAAGGTAGGAATCTCGGCAGGCTTCGCCTCTCCCTCTGGCTCATAGAGCAGGATTTCCTTCTTGATCTTCAGCGGTGCGAAGCTCTTGGTATAGAACTTGGCGTAATCCTCGTAAGAGTGGCTGACGCCCAATAACTGGAGATTGTTCTCACTGATGATGATGCCCCTGACGTGGGCTAGCAGGCGAGTGATGGCTGGCTGCTGATATACGGCATTGGCATACTGGCGAGCCTCGTCGTAACTCTGGAATCCGCTGATTTGCAGGCGATGCAATCCGTCGACGTCTTCTATCTGGAGGTCGAACTGGCGAGCCATGAAGTGGGTGAAGTTGTACTTGGCCACCTCGAAGAGCAGCTGGTTCTCATTCACGGAGTCGGGCACGTAGGCAAAGAGGAATACGAATTTCTCATTGCGCTCTGCCGTAAACTTCTTGAGCTTGGTGGAGTCGGTGGCATTGAGCTCTTCGCTGCGGCGTGTCCATACATCGCTCAGGTCGAACTTGCCGCCATAGAGCTTTCTGCCGGCATTCACGCCATTGATGATCATGCCTGCCATCTCGCTGAGTCGGCTGTTAGGGTATTTCTCCACTACTTCCTTCATATCCTTGAGGCAGTCTGCCACGTCGCCCTCATTGAGCTTGCTCAGTCCGCCCACGAAGAGGAACTTGTCGCGGTTGGCTCCGTCGGGGAATCGCTGGTCGGACACCATGCGGTTGTGCTTCACCTTATTATATATAGTTGCCTTGAATGCCTCGTAGGTGTCGGTATAGAGCGAATCTTCCAGGTGGACGCCCATGCGGGCATTCTCCTCGAAGTATGGGTCGGAGAGCAGGGCGGTCCACTGGCTCTCGGGGTAATCAGACTGCAATCTGTTGACATATTGCTGCGCCACGCCTCGCTCCCCCTTGCGTGAATAGAGCAGGAAGAGGTGATAGTAGGCATCGTCCATGTGCTCATAGTCGGGGTATTGGTCGGTGAGTCGGCGCAGATTCCTCTCGCTGAGGCGCAGGTTATCGAGCTTATCCTTGAAGATGACGCCCGAATGGTAGAGACCGTCCATGATGAGCTTGTTGCTCTCGGCTATCTGCTCAGGGGTGAATGGTATCTGGGCTAGATAGTACTCTCGCTTGTGAGGGTCGTTGACGGCACTGTCGGTGGTCTGCTTGAGCGAATCTTCGAGTACGGCGGCTTGGGCGAGTGAGTCTCTCATCTTGTCGGTCATCTCTTCGGCTCCCATGGCACCTGCCACTACGGTCTTGTTGATGCGCTGCCAGTTGTCCACATTCTCTCGCTTGCCCCACTGCTTCTGGAACTGCATCTTGCCTTGGCTCACGGCTAGCGGTGAATAGAAATACCACTGGCTATTGGTGCCTGAGGTGCCAAAACCAGTGTTGGTGGCATTGCTGCTATTGGCAGCCTCGGCTTCTGCCTGCTTGTTGCGCTCCTCTCGTTCTTTCTTCTTGAGGGCTGTGATCACTCGGTCGATGGCTGCATTGCGGTCTTTCTCGCTCATGTGGGCTAGTCGCTGGAGCGAGTCTTGCAGCTCCACGGCATCGGTGTAAGGCACCAGTTCATCGAGCACCTTGCTGCGGTCGGAGAGTTGCTGATAGTCCTTGCGCTCCTTATCGAGCAGTCCGATGGCCTCGCCATAGCAGCGGCGGGCATCGGAAAATTTCTCCTTAGCCCAGTACAGGTCGCCCAGGTGCAGCAGGAGCACACCTTTCTCTATGCCACTGCGGGTGGCACGCTGGTTGCCCTGCTCGTAGGCATAGATGGCATGGAGGGTATCGCGCTGGCTCAGGTAGATGTTGCCGATGGCGTAGTATACCTGATCCAGATACTCCTTGTTGTTGTCTGACGCTGCCATGCGCTTGAGGCGGCTAATCATCTTCTTGCTGTTGGTGGAAGCCATCACCTCGGTCATGGAGATGCGGGCATTAAACTCCAACTCGTAAGGAGGATTGAGACGGATGACGTGCTTGAAAGCCTTGTAAGCCTCTCGGGGGTTGCCGATGGAAGCCTGCAACTGGCCCATGAGATACCATTCGCGGGCTTTCTGCTTGCGTCGCATCTCATGGCTTATCACCTTGCGGAGATAAGGGATGGCTCGGGCTGCCTCGCCCTTGTGGATATAATAGTTGGCATAGGTGTAGTCCCATTCCTTCTGGGCTCGCCAGTGGATGGAATCACGCTCCATATTGCGTATCACGTCTTCTGCATCGTAAGTGAGATTCTGCTCGATATAGCATTTGGCAAGCCATGCACGAGCCTTGCCGTAGATGGCGGGCTGGGTGGCATAGAGACGGCTCATGTAAGAGAAAGTGGAGGCTGCCGACTCGAAATCGCCCTCGAAGAACTGGCTTCTGCCCATCAGCATCCATGCCTTCCAGAGGAATGGATTATACTCTCGGCGGCTGAGCCACTCGATGTCCTTGGCTGTCTTGCGTCGGTTCTTGGTCCACTGGGGGCGTCGCTTGATGCTATGCTGGTGGATGGCTTTCTCGCTCTTCTCTATGGCACGGTCAAACTGGCTCTTGCCCAGCTCGCGGCTGTTCTTATTGCTCACTGTGTAGAGGGGAATCTGCTCGGTGTAATTGTCCTTGTTGTCATTCTCCTTTTCGAGTGAGCCCTCGATATATGCCACGGAGCCATTGTAGTAGGTGTTGTATCGGGCATTGAAGGCATGCCACCATCTGCTCTGCGCTGTATTCTTCTGCGTAGAGCATCCTATGAGGCTGAGTGACAGCAGAAAGCCGAACACTCCCCAAAAGATAATATGTAGATGGTTGCGATGCATGTATATTATAAATGTGAATATAAACAGTAAAAAACTCCTAACTCCTAACTCCTAACTTCTAACTCCTAACTCCTAACTTGATTACTTTCGCAATGGCAAAGATGATGATGCTCACGAAGATGATGGTGGCTCCCGAAGGCACATTGAGCAGATAGCTGGCATAGAGTCCCAGGAGGCAGTCTATCCACCCCAGGATGATGCTGAGGGCTATCATTCGCTTGTAGCTGAATGTGAACAGGTTGGCTGTCATCTGCGGAATGGTGAGCAGACTGATAGCGAGCACGATGCCCACGAGCTTCAGGGTGGCTACGATGGTCATGGCGATGAGCGTCATCAGCAGATATTCCAGCAGGCAGACGGGCTGATGCTGCGAACGGGCAAAGGTGCTATCGAAGGCGATGCTCTGGATGGGGCGTAGCAGTATGGTGAAGAGCAATGCCACAACGGCGGTGAGCCCGGCTAGCAACCAGAGGTCGGCTGAGTCGATGGCTAGGATGCTGCCAAAGAGGAAGGAGGGCAGGTCGGGCATGAAGCCCGGGGTGAGGAAGCAGCAGATGATGCCCACGCTCATGCCCAAGGTCCAAAACATGGCGATGGCTGAGTCGCGACGCACATCCTTGTTTCTCGATATCCACTGCACGCCAAATGCGCTCAGTATGGCGAAAGCCATCGCCGAGAGTATCGGGTTGATGCCCGTGAACACCCCGATGCCGATGCCACCAAAAGAAGCATGGGTGATTCCTCCGCTGATGAAAACCAATCGGCGGGTAACGATGTATGTTCCGATAAATCCGCACAAGATGCTAGCCAAGAAGGCTCCCAAGAGTGCGTTCTGGAAAAATGTATATTGTAATATATCCATTACTTTGAACTTTGAACTTTGAGCTTTGAACTTTATGATTAGCGAAGCTGCTGAGTTTTATGCTTGAATACTAAAATTCTAACTTAAAAAGTTGATGACTTCATCCTTGAGCTGGTTAGGAAGGTTGATGCCCCTAAGGATGAGGCTTCTGTTCCAGCCTGCCACCTCTTCAGGTTGCATGGTGTAGAGCACCTCCGAGAATTCTTCCACTTCCTCGTCGGTATAGTCGTCGGCCTCTCGTCCAGCGAACCGGTCGAGGTCTTCGTCATCGTAATATTCTATTTCCTTGGTGGCAGCCTCCATCATGCATTCCTGCTCGCACTTGTCGTTCTCGCCATTACAGGTGTTGCAAGATACGCCTTCCTGCAGGGGCTCCTCGTCCTCTCCCTTACGATGAGAGATGATACCGAAGATGGCTGAAACCAAGCCGAGCGCCACAAGGGCTATTATCAAGTATAACATTTACTTTGAACTTTGAACTTTGAACTTTATGATTACTTTTACTTTGAACTTTGAACATTGAACTTTGAACTTTGAACATTGAACTTTGAACTTTGAACTTTGAACATTGAACTTTGAACTTTGAACATTGAACTTTGAACTTTGAACTTTGAACATTGAACATTGAACTTTGTGATTAGTAAAGGCTGTTGAATTCTTCACTCTTCACTCTTCACTCTTCACTTTTCACTCTTCACTTTTCACTCTTCGTTCTTCACTTTTCACTTATCTCAAAGCCAACCTTCTTGAGGTCTTCCCAATAGTGAGGGTAGGACTTGCTCACCACTCCTGGGTCGTTGATTTCCAGTTCTGGGAACTTGAAGGCGAGGGGAGCGAACGCCAATGCCATGCGGTGGTCCTCGTAGGTGTCGATAGGCTCCATACTAGGCTCGCAAGTCTCGCCATCCCAGATGAGGGTGTTGTCATTCTCATCGTAGATAACATAGCCCACCTTCTTCAGCTCTTTCTTCAAAGCCTCGATGCGGTCGGTCTCCTTAATCTTGAGGCTGGCAAGACCAGTGAACTTAAATTTGACGCCTAGCGCACAGCAGGTTACCACGATGGTCTGGGCTAGATCTGGAGAGCCTGAGAAGTCGTAATCGAAACGAGGAAGCAGGCAGCGATGTGCCTTCAGCTGGACATTGCTGAGGCATTCGCGATTCTCAAACTCGCTCTTCACGCCGAGCAAACTGAAGATATATTTCACTACCGAGTCGCCCTGCTTAGAGTTGTCCATCAAGCCCTGAAGTGTTATCTTGGAGTCGACGTTGCCATTTAGTGCCATCATCTCGTACCAATAAGAAGAGGCACTCCAGTCGTTCTCGATGGTGTAATCGGGTGTCTCCTGATAAGGCTTTGGCTTTACGGTGATGGTGTCCACGTCGGTCCATTCAGCCTCTGCTCCATATTCCTTCATGGTCCAGAGGGTAAGGTCGATGTATGGGCGTGAGGCTATCTCTCCCGTGAGCTTCAGTTCGAGTCCCTTCTTCAGGATAGGACCTATCATGAGCAGGGCAGAGATGTACTGGGAACTGACATTGCCCACTACCTCCAAGTGGCCACCTTCCAGGGCTTTGCCCTTGATGCGGAGTGGGGGATAGCCTTCTTTCTTTTCATATTGAATGTCGGCACCCAGGTATCTGAGGGCATCTACCAAGATGGCGATAGGGCGATTCTGCATGCGCTCTGTGCCGGTAATGGTATGCTCACCACTGGATGTGGCTGAGAGATAGGCTGTGGTGAAACGCATCGCCGTGCCCGCAGCCTTGATGTTGATGACTTCGGGCATATCCTTGAGAGCTGCGATGATGACTTCCGTGTCGTCGCAGTCGCTCAGGTTGTGGGGAGGTATTTGGTTGCCTGCCATGGCACTGATGATGAGTGCTCGGTTGCTGATGCTCTTGGAAGCAGGCAGATTAATGCTTGCGTTCAGTAGGCTTGGTGCCTTGATTGTATATTTCATTGCTGTTTATTTTATTTTTATCAAATTTGTTTTGACCGTTCTCGCTTTGGCAAGTACGATAGGCAGGTCGATAGGACCTTCTAGTGCTTCCATTGCAGCGCGGCTCCCAGTTCTGGCTTTCTTCGGACCCGGAATGAGTGGCGAATAGTAGAGCACTTGGCGCATGCGATAAGCTTGGTCGGGGGTGAAGCGGGTGTTATAGCAGTAGGAGTAGTCCATCATGTTATCTGCCTGCCACTTCTCTCCTTTATTGTTCTCTCTCTTGGCAAGTTGGACAAGCGTAAAGGTGGTGTCTTCTTTTTCCTTCTTGGCTTGCTCCTGAAAGTTGATGAGCCATTTGATATAGGCATCTCGGTCGTAGCTTGGTGTGTCCTCGCAGAAGTCCGTGTCCTCGCAAGGGTCTGTGGATGCTGCGGCTGATGCCTTGCTTTCTTCCTTTTCATCATGCTCAGTGAATACGTGCTTTAGACCGAGAAAGTGACCGAGCTCGTGGGCTAGGGTTGCGTTAGGGTCCAGGGGTACGTATGTATACTGCTTCTTGTTCTTGTCTGTAGTATATCTCGTACCTTCGTATCTTTTGTCTATAAAGATGGCATTGAGTGATACGCAATATGGATAAGAGAGGTTATTCTTGTGCAATACTGCATGTTCTGACTTTGTGAGTCCCTCTATCTGTGGATAACCTGCTCCCTGATAGGGTAGATTGCTGATGCCCAAAGTAATATCCGTACTTTCCCCCTGCTTGAAATTATACACCATCACATTGATATAGTTGTTGGGATCCCACATATATCTGGCATATTGCTTGCCTTTCATAAACTCATTGCAGTCGATGGAGTCTAGGCTGCTGGGATACTTCACGTATTCCACACCTGGAGTGCCCAGTTTGTTGCCATTCTCGTCATATAGTGCCAGTTCGAATTGCACATGGATGTTCTCGCTGGCTATGGTGTCGAGCATATTGGTATAGGTGATGCCTTCGTATAGTTCGTTTACATTGCCCAGTATCTCCTGGAGACGACTCATGGTGATTTTGTTCTTGTCGCTATTGTCCTTGTAGAACACATGGAAGATGATGGGGAGGTGATACACGTAGTTATCGCCCGTGATCTCGTCCGAGTCGCGGTCTTGTCCACTGTTTACACTGTTATAGTCTTCCGTTTCCTTGCAAGAGTAGAGGCAGAGCGTGCTCATCGCAATGATTAAGATTAGTATATGTTTCATGCGCGTACCTTATTATATATATTATATTTATCTGCAAAAGTACAAAATAAAAAAGAGAAAAACTAATATTACGACGGAAAAGTAACAAAAATACTCGAAAATTATGGTTTTTATGAGATTGGGTGTTAGTCGCTGAAGGATGTTTCTGCTTACATTTTGTTATTTTGTGTGGTGTAGAATTGATGTAAGTCAATAAAAGCTCGTAAAAAATGAAAGTTTTAAGCCTTTAAAGTTGCAAATTGACAAACTGTGTGCGTTTTTAGTTGAAAAGTAAAATTTCCCGAAAAAATAAAATAAAATAGCGTTAAGGATTATACGACTTATTGAAAAACATTGTATCTTTGCACCAGAAAAAAGAAATAAACAATAACAATAATAACATTCTAAAAATTAAAAATATGAAACGAGTTATATTATTCTCATTGATGGCTTTGATGACTGTAGCTACTTTCGGTCGTAAGCACGTAGAGAATGCAACAGTAGTAGCAGACACTATTTACTATGCCGAGAATATGAGTAATGTGGCTAGTGCAGATCAGGCAGCTTATTACAGACTCCTGATGACTACCGGTTCTGGTTTGAACAAGCGGGACGTGTTCCAGGATTTCTATATGAATGGTAATCTGAGAGCAGAGGGTGGTTATAGCTTTATCGATCTTGGTAACGATCGTAACACCATCTTCAATGGCGAGGTTACTACCTACTATAAGAATGGTAAGGAAAAATGGTATGGCAAGTATGTCAATGGCAAGCGTGAGGGTTACTTCACTCTCCAGCTCCGTGATGGCGGTGTAGCTGTCGTTCAGTTCAAGAATGGCAAGTCTGTACACGACTACTTCATGGTAACTTACAAGGATGGCACCCAGGAGAAGAGAAATCTCTCTGAGATCAAGGCATTCATGTAAGATTGGGCATACCAAAGTCATAAGACTTCTTCATAAGAATCAAAAAATCTCTCTTATATAAATTAAAATTTTATGTTGATATGACCAATATGAGGGACAGCTTCCGTGAGGAAGGAAATCCCTCGTTTTCATTATTTATTACGAGAAAAAGAAGGCTAGCAAGAATCCTCTTGCTAGCCTTCGCACTTTTATTACCTTTTTGTTATCTTCTGTTTCCCATTTGATTTTTTAGAATTCCAAGTCTACTTCTACTGGGCAGTGGTCGCTACCCATAATCTCTGTGTGTATCTTGGCTTCTGTGATCTTGTCCTTGATGCTGTCGGATACCAAGAAGTAGTCGATGCGCCAACCAGCGTTCTTCTCTCTTGCCTTGAAGCGGTAGGACCACCATGAATAGGTTACCTCTTCTGGGTGGAGATAACGGAAACTGTCGGTGAAACCATCGTTCAGCAGAAGGGTCATCTTCTCTCGTTCCTCATCTGTAAAACCTGCGTTGCGACGATTGGTCTTAGGATTCTTGATATCTATCTCTTCATGAGCCACATTCAAGTCGCCGCAAATCACTACGGGCTTCTTGGCATCAAGATTCTTTAGGAACTGATGGAAGTCATCTTCCCATCTCATGCGATAATCCAATCGCTTGAGTTCGGTCTGGGAGTTGGGGGTGTAGCAGGTTACAAGGTAGAAGTTGTCGTATTCCAATGTGATGACTCTTCCCTCGTGGTCATGCTCCTCTATGCCCATGCCGTAGCCCACGCTCAGTGGCTTGTGCTTGGTGTAGATGGCTGTGCCGGAATACCCCTTTTTCTCAGCGTAGTTCCAGTAACTCTCGTACCCCTCAAATGCTAGATTGAGTTGGCCTTCCTGCATCTTGGTCTCTTGCAGGCAGAAGAAGTCGGCATCGAGTGCCTTGAATTGTGCCTCGAAGTCCTTGCCTACGCATGCACGCAGACCATTTACATTCCATGATATAAACTTCATTGTTGTTTTTGTTTGTAGTTAATGAACAATAGTTTATAGTTAATAGCAAGATTGCCCTATAAACTATTAACTATAAACTATCACCTAAATTAGATTCTCTTAGATTCCCCTCTCAGCAAGTTCATAAACTCCTGTCGGGTATTGAGAGAATTGAACACACCGCTGTAGTCGCTAGTGGTGGTAATGCTGTTCTGCTTCTCCACACCTCGCATCTGCATGCACATGTGCTTAGCCTCTATCACAACCATGACTCCCTGAGGGTTCAGTGTCTCCTGGATGCAGTCCTTAATCTGCTGAGTGAGACGCTCCTGTACCTGCAAACGATGGCTGTAGATGTCTACTACTCGGGCTATCTTGCTCAGTCCGGTTATCTTGCCGTTGGGGATATAGGCTACATGTACCTTGCCATAGAAAGGCAGCATGTGATGCTCGCACATGGAGAAGAAGTCGATGTCCTTGACGATAACCATCTGGTCATATTTCTCCTCAAAGAGGGCATCGGTCAATACCTTGTGGGCATCCTGGGTGTAGCCGCGAGTCAGTATCTGCATCGCCTTAGCCACACGCATCGGAGTTTTTGCCAATCCCTCTCGTTCTGGGTCTTCGCCCAAGAGTTTCAATACTTCTTTATAGTGTGCCGCGAGGTCATCTAGCCCTTCACGGAATTCTGTTTCTGGATTCATCTTATTTAATTTATAATTTATAATTAAGAATTGATAATTAGGCCTACGGCATCAATGCTGTAAACTATTAATTATTAATTATTAATTGTTAATTAGTACTGTACAGTGATTTTCCCCTTTACCAAGCAGGCTTGCTTGTAGCCCAGAGCCTTAACCTTGGCTAGTACCTTCTGAGCCTCGGCGAGACTCTTGAAGTTGCCCATGCGGCAAATCCATCTTGGTGAGTAGAAGTGTACGTAGACAGGCTGGTCTGGGAACTTCATCTTGATGTTGTTGCCCGTTTGCTCTGCTTTCAAGCGGTCGTTGCGAGAGTTACCGCCAGCGTATACTTGTACTCTATATCCTGTTACCTTGTAGCTCTTGCGCATCACTTTCTTGCGCATATCCACTACTGGCATATCAGTTTCTTCTTTGTTTTCAGCTTTCTGAGTGTTGCTCTCGTGGTTGCCTTCCTTGGCAGTTTCATTCTTCTTGAGTGAGTCGGGAGCTAGTTTGTGCTGAGTGGTCGCTGTGCCTTCTTTGTGCTGAGGCTCTGTAGCTTTGTGCTGAGTCTCGGTGTTCTTGCGCTGCGTATCTGTTAAGTTTTTCTGTGGCTGAGGTGTAGTTTTGGTCTTGTTGTCTTGCGGAGCTATCTGCTTTCCGTTCACCAATTCGTCGATAGCCTTGCTTTGGTTCACGGTCACTACACCCTGTCCTTGGTTCTTCTGCTTGAGATGTTCCAAGTAAGTCTGCGCATTAGCTGTCATAGCTGAGCAGAGGATAATCATACATAATGTGACGAATTGTTTCATGACGATTCTTAGAATTTTTATATGGGTTGTTTAAATATAAGTGAAGGGATGCCCTTCCCATGTGGGGATGGGTATCCCTTCGGATTGATATCCTAATCAGATTACTTCTTCCAAGCGTCGATGATACCCTTGAAATCAGCAGCCTTCAAAGAAGC
>ERZ1034687.124-NODE-124-length-48549-cov-21.364705_pt1 | contig 48549 bp, 40 predicted proteins | sample MGYA00520704_ERZ1034687 | MGnify/ENA primary metagenome ERZ1034687 (study PRJEB33766, sample SAMN09781762) | gut metagenome | biome: gut microbiome | host: Homo sapiens | place: Madagascar | study: EMG produced TPA metagenomics assembly of the PRJNA485056 data... | reverse complement strand
CTCTCTCCAAATTTGGCAGTGAAACGCATCAATACCATAGGTAAAAAATGCGTCGATTTTAAAAGGATTTTGAACACCCTACCTTACAGGGCGCATTGCTGACTGACCACATACCCAGGGCGATGCCCTGGGCTAAGAGCTTTTGGGCCTTCAGCCCGTACTTGAACCACATGTGCAACTGGGGGGTATTACCGCCCCTAAGGTTAAACATGTTTAATTGTCAAAGAAAATCATGGCTTTTTCGGATGATAATATTACTTTTGTAGCATCAAAAACTCAAGACACTAAAAACAAACAAAAAATTGATTCACACATAACTAATGTTTTAAAAAAACAAATATAAACTACAAAAAACAAACACTAAAAACAAAACAGTGAAAATGAAAACTAAAACAAAGACAAAGGTAGCGCTTGTAGCGTTGTGCCTTTTAGCTTCGCACGGAGCTATGGCTAAAGATTATTACTTGGCACCTAATGGTTCAGGTAATGGTATGACTATCGACAAACCTTTTGGTGACCCGGTAAAGGCTTTTGCTGCACTGAAGGCTGGCGACATTCTCTACGTGAGAGGTGGAACCTACAGACTCTCACAAACCATCAATGTGACTGAGACAGGTACTGCAGACAAGCGTATCTGTGTGTTTGCCTATCCTGGTGACACAGAGCGCCCTGTATTCGACTTCGCTGGACAGCCACGTAGTACTGCAACAGAGGCTGCTAACAACCGAGGTATCATGCACAAGATAGGTGCCAACTACTGGCATTATCGTGGTCTCGACATCTGCCATTCTGCTGACAATGGTATGAAACTCGAGGGTAGTTATTGCGTAGTGGAGCTTTGCCGCTTCTATGGCAATGAAGATACGGGTCTGCAACAGGGATTTGGTAAGGATTCCAAGGGAAACAACACTCGTAACACCGAGTTTAAATATGGACGATTCAATATCATAGTGAATTGTGATGCATACGACAATTACGACCCTTGGACCAAAGGCGGTAATGCCGACGGATTCGCTATCAAGTTGTATCCCGGTCCTGGCAATGAGTTTCATGGATGCCGTGCCTGGCATAACTCCGATGACGGATGGGACCTCTATTATACGGTTTTCCCTATCGTCGTCGACAACTGCTGGTGCTTGAATAATGGTTTCGACAAGGGTAATGCCAACGGATTCAAGATGGGAGGATGCAAGCAGGGCGGTACCTCAACAGGTGCTCATGTATTCAAAAACTGTATTGCAGCATTCCACGCCAAAAAAGGTTTCGACCAGAACCATCATCGCGAGGGTTCTTATCTCATCAATGACCTCTCGTATGGCAACGGCATCAACTATGGTTACAACATGGAAGAACCTGACTATGGAAACTGGGTGCTGCGCAACTGCGTGGGCTTTGCCTATGGCTCACAAAAGATGGAACGTAACTCTGCTTTCACTAAGGCGCCAGACATCGAATACTGTACCTGGACCACACTCGATAACACCAATCCTTTGGGTGAAAAGGCAAGTAGCAATGGTACTTCCTATGCCAAAACTATCAATAATTATTCTTCCGAGTACGAGGACTTGAGCTACGAGACAGGCATCAGTGCCCGTCAGGCTAACGGAGAGTTGCCTTTGAAGTTTGGTCGTCTGAAAGCAGGCAGCAAGCTGATTGATGCAGGTACTCCGATTACAGATTTCAAGACGGTGGATGCTCATAAGGTTGCATACGAATATGCGGACAATGCGCCACAGAACTGGTCAGTAACCCTCAACATCCCTTATGTAGGCAAGGCGCCTGACTATGGTCCATACGAATATGGTGGCGATGACAATGCCTATACTCTCAAAATGCCTGTGAACGACGGTACGGTGGAAGATGCCATACCTGAGCCAAGCGATGGAAAGAACTGGGTGACCACAACCGTAGTCAACAACTATCTCTTCCAGGACGAGGTAATTATCGATGAGGTGAAGAAGTATATCACAGGCGGAACGGCAGAAGGCGTGAATCCAAGATATTATGGCAAGTCATCTGATGGTAGTGGTTCGGTGATTTACGTGGATGAAAACACTGTAAGTGGCAAGAAATATACGGGCTCGTATGGTGCTTACAAACTTCCTAAGACAACATGGATGGAATTTACCCTGCCTTCTCTTGCCGAGATGAAGTCTAATGTATATTGCACGGGTGGTCGTACGCTCGTTATAGATTGGCATTATGTAGACAACTCTCAGTCTGGAATTTCATCTGTCAGTTTGAAGGAGGGCACTGCTTTGGTTGATGTGAAAGCCAAGGTGGGCAAGATAGAGAAGAAGCCTATTGTTGTGACTTTGACCAATAATGGTGGTGGCGATATGTACCTTACCGACCTGACACTGGGCGTTTACCAGGAGGTGGACGAAGATGGCAACCCAATCGTTACGGGCATTGAGCAAGTAGAGAAGGAGAGCGCCAAAAAGACCTATCAGATGTACCAGACCACCAATGGTCTGATCGTCTATGGTGACATTGCCTCACTCAATGTATTCAGCGCTGACGGTAAGAAGGTGGCAGGCTCAACAGACTCTCAGTTTGTCAACACCTCAGCCCTTGTCAAGGGCATGTACATCGTGCTCATCAAGGGCAAGGATGGAAGCACAGTCGCACAGAAGTTCCTGCGCAGATAAGCTTCAAGCGAAAGAAATAATGAATCACAGAATGAGTGAGAAGTATGTGAACACCTATTAATGTGTTTCAAAGTAATTGAAATAATTTGCGATTCAGAAAGATAATTTGTAATTTTGGCATTCGTAAGTTTATTGATAACGAATATCCAAAAATATGAAGAAAATACTTTTTGCAATCGTTCTGTCTCTGACGGCTCTGAAGGTATCGGCTTACGATTTCCTCAGAGCCGTTAAAGATTCTATCCCCGGAGGCTACAACTTCTGGGTTTATACACCAGTAGATTATTTTTATTCTCAGGAGCAGACTCCTGTCATCATCTTCCTGCATGGAGCAAGCCTTTGCGGAAGAGACCTCTCGCGCGTTCGCCGTTATGGTCCTCTTGATGCCATCGTGAAAGGCAGGGATATTGATGCCCTCACCATTGTACCTCAGAACCCCGGTGGAGCCTGGAGCCCGAAGAAGGTGATGGATGTCTTCGACTGGGTAAGGAAACATTACGCCTGCGACTCTACCCGTGTGTATGTGCTGGGCATGAGTCTCGGCGGTTATGGCACTATGGATGTCTGCGGCACCTATCCCGACCGCATTGCTGCAGGAATGGCACTCTGCGGAGGTACCTCGCTCAAGGATGTGAGTGGACTGGGCAAGTTGCCTTTCTGGATTATTCATGGCACTGCCGACAGAGCCGTGCCCGTGAAGCAGTCGAAGGTGGTGGTGGAGAAACTGAAAAAGAGTGGCAACGACAGCCGGTTGCTGTACGACTGGCTACCTGGTGCCAATCATGGAGCACCTGCCCGTATCTTTTATCTCAAGAAAACCTATGAGTGGCTTTTCTCTCATAGTCTGGAGGATAAAGACCGTCCTGTCAACAAGAGTATCGACATAGGACTGGGCGATTTGCGCAAGGCTTACCGTGACGTCAACCGCAACAAGCCTGCCCCCGAACTGATCGATGGTCCCAGTATTATCAAAGAAGAAGGGAATGAGTATTAATGCTTATTCCCTTCTTATGCTTTCTTTCCCATTTGTGAAAGTTGAGTTCTATAATCTTGTCATGTGATAACCCATTGCGTTCAGCTGAATGGCTGCGCCCATGAGGTACATCTGGTGCAGGGCAGCGATGAAACCCCTGAAGGCAGCCTCAGTACCTGGCTCCAGACCTTGATGGATAAGTGTGTTATAGGTACGGGCGGCACACTCTGCCACAATGTTCGATAAGCCTTTGTGGGCATTCTCGTCCAACAGCAGAACCTTTTCACAGATGTAGTCATCCATGTGGTCGAAATCTATGCGGTCGCGCAGATAGATATACAGATTCTCCACCTTGCCGTATAGCTCCCAGTCCTCATCCCAGTATTTGGCGATAGCCATGCCAACAAACATAATCCAGCCCAAGGCTACAGTGGGATACTTGCCAAACTCACGCATGGCATCGGGCAGATAACTCTCGCCTATCTTTGCCCAGAGTGCCTCAATGTCGGGAGCTTCAGGCAGACGCTCATCTATTCGCCCCACTGAGAGGAGATACTGATGCAGGTCTTCCTTAAATACCAGCTCTATAGGTTTCTTGTTGTTATTCTCCATAACGATTTACTTTTCTATGATTTCGTTGGCTCTCTTCAAAGCCAGGTTGATATGGCTGCAGATGTTCTCTTCGCCAATGAGGTGATAGAATCCTGCATGCTCCAACTGTCCGTTCACTTTCTCTCTTACTCCCGAAAGCACAATCTGGATGCCTTCCTTCTTACTCATCTCGCAAAGGTTGGTAAGGTTGTGGATACCTGTAGAGTCAACGAAGGGCACCTTACGCATACGGATGATGCGCACTTTAGGACGGTCGCCAAATGAGGCCATGATTTCCTCAAACTTATTGCCGGCTCCAAAGAAGTAAGGACCATTGATCTCATACACCTCCACACCCTGTGGAATGATGAGGTGATCCAGGTTTCCTGTAGAGAACTCTGCGTCCTGGTTGAGGTCGATCTCCTCGGTGATGGCCTTGACATCAGTAGTCTCCGACATACGTTTCATGAAGAGCAGACAGGCGATGATGAGTCCCACCTCGATTGCGATGGTGAGGTCGAAGATGATGGTGAGGAAGAAGGTGATGAGCAGGACGGTAACGTCGCTCTTAGGATTCTTCATCAATTCAAGGAACGAGCGCCATCCACACATACCGTAAGAAACTACCACCAGCACACCTGCCAGACAAGCCATAGGAATGTACTTGGCCAAAGGCATGAGGAACAGGAAGATAAGCAACAATACCACGGCATGGATGATGCCAGCAACAGGGGTCTTGCCACCATTATTAATATTGGTCATGGTGCGGGCTATGGCTCCTGTGGCAGGAATACCGCCAAAGAGGGGAGAGGCAATGTTCGCCAGTCCCTGAGCCACCAACTCGGTATTGGAATCGTGGTGGTCGCCGATAACACCATCTGCTACAGTAGCTGAGAGCAAAGACTCGATGGCTCCCAGGATGGCAATGGTGATGGCTGGTGATACCAAGCTTTTGATGGTTTCCCAATTCATGTCGGGCACTTGAGCGGCTGGCAACTCATTGCTGATAGAGAAGCGGTCGCCAATGGTCTCGATAGAGAGGACACCGGCAAAGTTTTTCAGCAGCAGGGCAACGATGGTCATCAGGATAATAGCTATCAATGAGCCTGGAATCTTCTTGCTGAAGCGTGGAGTGACGGCAATAACGACCACACTCGCCACACCTATCAGAGCGCACCAAGGGTCGATGGTATTGAAGTTCTGCAGATAGACTCCCCATTTCTCAATAAAGTCGGAAGGGTTGGAAGGAAGTGTCAGTCCGAAGAGGTCTTTGATCTGGGTGGTGAAGATAGTGACGGCGATACCGCTGGTGAATCCCACCACGATGGGATAGGGTATGTACTTGATGATGGTACCCAATCGAAGCAGTCCGAAAAGTACGAGGAAGAAGCCTGCCATCAGGGTAGCGATGGTGAGTCCCTCGAAGCCATACTTCTGTATGATGCCGTAGATGATGATGATAAACGCACCTGTAGGTCCGCCTATCTGCACCTTGCTTCCTCCGAAGAGTGAGATGACGAGACCAGCCACAATGGCTGTGATGATACCCTTTTCTGGTGTTACTCCCGATGCAATACCGAACGCAATGGCCAAAGGAAGGGCTACGATGCCCACAATGATACCTGCCATGAGATCGGACATGAATGTTTTCTTGTCGTAAGTCTTCAAACAAGAAAACAACTTTGTCTGAATGTTGAAAGCCTTCATTATTGTGTTATATTTTTCAAAAATTTGGGTGCAAAGTTACTAATAAATATTCATAATAGCAAAAAAAACGTAAACTTTGCACCCTAAATCTTTAATCCATATAATCCACCTTGATGACTATCACTCTGATTTGTTGGTCGTTAGTGTCGTTTTCCACTTTGGCTATATGCCAGTCGCGAGGGAAGAAAATAAAGAATTCATCGGGATTACTGTCATAGAATCTTGCTTTCTCTACCTGGTAATCATAGTGTATCACGTCTGGTCGGTACTTGCTGTTGGGTACACTGGTGTAATGGTCGATGATGCCAAAACGCTCCGTTCCCTTTACCACATACTGGAAATCGATGTGGTGGTTGTGACTCTCGCTCCTTCGTTTAGCCAATGGACCGTTCTGCGAATCCTCTACACTTACCACCAACTGTGTGCCGGGTATTTTGTGCTTGCCCTTGCTGATGGCGAGCAGGTCGGTATGACTCAGATACTCGAAGAGGGCTTTCCACTGTGCAGGGTTCTTTTGATATTGCAGATAGAAGTCTACGAGGTTCACGCTGCTGTGGGGCTTGGCCTGCACGAAACCATTGCGCCATTCGCCCGACTCTGCCCACTGTTGCGCCTTCTTGATGAGGTCGGGTTGATTGCCATAATACTGGGTATAGTAACCCTTGACCTGTGTTTGTGGCTTGCTCAGATTCTTTGTCTTTGTCTGTGCCTGTGCATAAGCGGCAGAGCAGAGTAGGGCGCATGCCATGAAACTCTTGATGAGATACAGATAGTTTTTCTTCATATTTGAATAAAGTTTGAATAACAAAAAAGAGGATTCTCCCGAAGGAGGAATCCTCTTTACATTATGTTCAAAAAAATTACATCAGTCTTAGTTTCCGATTACAGAATGGTCTTAACAGCCTCGAGCATACCCTTCTCCTGGATGAGGTCGAGATCCTTCTTAACCAACTCTGTCAAGCCAGGAACAGTCTTGTTGAGGTCTTCCTTCCAGATGTAGTCGAAAGCAAGAACACCCTCAGCCACCTTCTGAGTATCGCCTGTAGCCCAGAGCTCTGTCAGCTTGTCAATAATCTTCTGGTCGTCCTGTGGCTTGATCTCTGCACCGTCAGCACGCTTGCCACCCTTGTAATAAGTGATGATAGCAGCCAAACCGAATACCAAGCCCTGTGGCAACTCACCCTTACGCTCCAAGTAGATCTTCACGCCTGGGAGGTCGCGAGTCTCATACTTAGGGAATGAGTTGAGCATGATACTTGTTACCTGGTGGTCAACAAATGGGTTCTCGAAGCGCTCCAATACGTCAGAAGCAAACTTCTGCAACTCGTCCATTGGCAAGTTAAGAGTCTGCATCAACTCATCGAACTGTACTTTGTGGATGTACTTGCCCAATACTGGGTGCTCGCAAGCATCGCGTACGATGTTTACACCACTCAGGTAAGTGACAGGACTCAATACAGTGTGAGGACCGTTGAGCAGTGTTACCTTACGCTCGTGGTATGGCTTCTCGTTGTCGGTGATGAGAACGTGCAGACCAGCCTTGTGAGCAGGGAATTCTTCCTGCATCTGCTCTACAGTCATATTCTCAGCCTTCTCGATTACCCAGAGGTGGAAGCTCTCAGCCTTAACTACGAGGTTGTCCTTGTAGCAAACCTTCTGCTGAATTTCCTTGATGGTATCACGTGGGAAACCAGGAACGATACGGTCTACGAGAGTAGCGCATACGTAGCAGTGGTTGGTGAACCACTCCTTGAAGCCTTCGTAGTCAGCGCCCATGTCACCCTTCCAAAGCTCAATGTACTGATAGATGCACTCCTTCAGGTGGTGGCCGTTGAGGAAGATCAACTCACAAGGCATCAGAATCATACCCTTAGTTGGGTCGCCCTCGAAGAACTTGTAGCGATGGAACAGCAACTGTACCAATTTACCTGGATAAGAAGCAGCAGGAGCATCAGTAAACTTGCAAGAATCATCGAATGCGATACCAGCCTCAGTTGTGTTAGAGATGATGAAACGCATCTCTGGCTGCTCTGCCAAAGCCATAAAGGCCTGGTTCTGAGAATATGGATTGAGTGCACGGCTAATCACGTCGATACGCTCAAGAGTATTGATGGCCTGACCATTCTCCTTACCCTGAAGGTTTACATGGTAGAGGCAGTCCTGACCGTTCAGCCAGTCAACCATACCGCCAGCCAAAGGCTGAACGACAACAACAGAACCGTTGAAGTCGGTCTTCTTGTTCATATTCCATACAATCCAGTCAACAAATGCGCGAAGGAAGTTGCCCTCACCAAACTGGATAATTTTCTCTGGCATAACGCTCTTTGGAGCTGTACGCTTGTTCAAAGATTTAAGCTCTTTCATGATTTGTTTTGTTTTTTATATTGTTTTTAATTATTTCTGCTGCAAAGGTATAAAAATATCCTTTACGTTATACATTTATGTTGCAAAAATGTTGCGTAAAGGTTTGCGTTGTTACATGGCGAAAATATTAAAACCACCATCCACTACAGCCACAGTACCTGTTACGAATGATGCTGCATCGCTCATCAGATACTGGATAGTGCCGCAGAGTTCTTCTGGTTTACCCATACGTCCGAACGGTGTCTGGCGGATAACATCCTTTCCGCGCTCTGTGTAGGTTCCATCGGGATTGGTAAGGAGCGCACGGTTCTGCTCAGTGATGAAGAAACCTGGAGCAATGGCATTTACACGGATACCCTCACCAAACTTCTTGGCTGTCTCGTGAGCCATATATGCTGTAAAGTTGGAGATGCCTGCCTTGGCTGCTGCATAACCGCAGACACGGGTCATTGGGCGGAAGGCTGCCATAGAAGAGAAGTTGATGATGCTTCCCTTTCCTGCCTCTACCATTGGATGCAGGAATACTTGTGTAGGTATAACAGTACCTGTGAGGTTCAGATTCAGCACCGTCTGAAACTGCTCTGTCTCCAAGTCAAAGAAAGTCTGGTCGGGGCCGATCGTTGCGCCCTTCATGTTTCCACCGGCAGCATTGAGCAGGGTGTCCACCTTACCATATTTAGCGAGGATATCCTTGCAGTTCTGCTCTACGATCTCCTTGTTCATCACATCGGTCTTGAAGAAAGAAGCCTCACCGCCTGCTTGTTTGATGTCTTCCACAATAGCGTTGCCTACTTCTTCTTTACGTCCCAGGATGGCAACTTTGGCTCCCTCGAGTGCCAAATACTTGGCGATAGTTTTTCCCAATACGCCTGTTCCACCTGTGATGACCACAACATAATCTTTAATGTCGAAAAGATTGCTCATGATTTTTTTGAATTGTTTGAATAATAAATAGTTAATAAAGGTGATGCTTCAATCATACTCATTGTCATCTTCGCATCATTTGCAAAATTAGCGCATTTTTATTGAATAAGCAAATATTTAGCTGTGTTTTTTCTCACTACATTCTCTTTTCGTACTTTCTACAACCATTTCGCGTGAGAAACTGGCTTATTTCGTCTTTTTTTCTTATTCCTTCCTTCATTTCGTTCTATGTCTACAAAAAAAATAACTCAACTTCCACATTTGTGAAAGTTGAGTTAATGATCTATTGTATTGTGGTTTATCGGCCAAAGGCCTATATGTCCTTACTCCATAAACTTAATCATGTCGTCACGTCTTGGTTTTGCCGCTGGTGCTTCGTCAGGATAACCGAGGGCGATGCAGTAAAGAAGCTGAACACAGCATAAGTTGAGTAAAAACACTCAACTTTATAATCCACGAGTCTTGAAGATACGTTCCTTGGCATCATTGATCTCTTGGAACTTTTTCTCGGCAGCCCTGCGGACATCCTCGCCAAGGGCAGCCACCTTGTCGGGGTGATGCTTGAGAGCCATCTTGCGATAGGCACTCTTCACCTCATCATTGGTAGCCGATGGCGATATGCCGAGTACACGATAAGCATCGTCGAGACTTGAAGCCGAAGAAGCTCCACTGCGGAGGTTGAGCATCTGGTCAAGTTCGTCAGCACTAAGTCCTAAGTGATAGGTAACCTCTTTCAGCGCTGTGAGTTCCTCAGCTGGCACCTGACCGTCGGCCTGGGCTATCATGACCAGGAAATTGAGCAACTGAAGGCGCTGTTCGTACATCATACTGTTGCGAATCTGCTGACAGCTGTCCTGAATCACACTGCGATATTGCAACACACCTACACGCTTCTGCTCCTCAAAAAGTTTCAGAAGAATCTGCTCGCCCTGTGTCATGGCTCCCAAACCGAAGTTCTGGCGTAAGAAGCGACGCACGAGCTCCATCTCGGAATGCATCACCTTGCCGTCGGCCTTGATGATGTAAGAGGCAAGAACAAGTAACGAGAACATGAACGAGTTGCGTTGTCCCTCGCTGCTGTTTCTTTCCTGCTGTCCTGTATCCTGGCGGTTTACCTCGTTAAGTCCATGTTCGAAGAGAGAGCCTAAGGCATAGCCTGCCAAGGCTCCCAACGGACCACCTGTGATGAATCCGAGTACACCGCCAATCCATTTTCCTGCTCCCATTGTCGTTTCTGTTTTTGGAAATGATGCTTAGCAACTTAATTAGTTGAAGTAATACAAGAAGGTGGCAATACCGGAAAGGGCAGGCTTGCGCTGACCTTCTATCTCGATATCGAACTTGATGCTTGCCTTGCAGATACCACGAAGGTTCTGAATGTCATGAAGGGTTGTCACAAGGCGAACACGTGAGCCGGTGATGACAGGCTGACCGAAACGCATCTCGTCCATGCCATAGTTGACCAACATCTTGATGTTGTGTACTTCTACAATCTGCTGCCACATGTAGGGTAACAAAGAAAGGGTGAGGTAGCCATGAGCGATAGTGCTGTGGTAAGGACTCTCTACTTTTGCACGCTCCACGTCTACATGTATCCACTGTGGGTCGAGTGTAGCATCAGCAAACTTGTTGATACGTTCCTGGTCTACCTGCAACCACTCTGATTCACCTAATCTCTCACCTAAGTGAGATGCAAATTCCTCGTAAGAATTGATAATTAATTTTGCCATAGTTTTGAATATATTATTTTTATAGTTTTTTCTTTATTATGAAGTGAAAATATTGAATATTCTCCAGGAATTTTTCTTCTTTCCTCGTTAGTCTCTTCTGAAAATGTCGCGTGTATAGACTTTCTCATTCACATCATTCAAGACTGGGTCGTAACGGTTGGCGATGATGGCCTGACTCTGTTTCTTGAACTCCTGCAAGTCGTTGACAACACGGCTGCCGAAGAAGGTACTGCCATCCTCGAGGGTTGGCTCATAGACTATCACCTGTGCACCTTTAGCTTTGATGCGCTTCATGACTCCCTGGATACTGCTCTGGCGGAAATTGTCACTGTTGCTCTTCATCGTGAGTCGATACACTCCGATAGTGCAAGGGTGTTCTTTCTGAGGATCATAGCTGCTGTTGTCCTTATAGAAATAATATCCAGCCATTCTGAGCACTCGGTCGGCGATAAAGTCCTTACGGGTGCGGTTGCTCTCAACAATGGCTTGAATAAGGTTCTCAGGAACATCGGCATAGTTGGCCAGCAACTGTTTGGTGTCCTTAGGCAGACAGTAACCACCGTAGCCAAACGACGGGTTGTTGTAGAAAGAACCGATGCGAGGGTCGAGTCCCACACCATCGATGATCGACTTCGTGTCAAGCCCCTTCATCTCGGCATAAGTGTCCAATTCGTTGAAGAAACTCACACGCAGTGCCAGATATGTGTTGGCAAAGAGCTTGACAGCCTCGGCCTCGGTAAGTCCCATAAACAGGGTGTCAATATCCTGTTTGATAGCTCCTTCCTGCAGGAGTGAGGCAAAGGTATGTGCTGCTTGGTCGAGTCGCTCGTCGCCCTCAGGACGGCCTACGATGATGCGGCTGGGGTAAAGGTTGTCGTACAGCGCCTTGCTCTCACGTAGAAACTCGGGAGCGAAGATAATGTTGTCGCAATGATACTTCTTTCGTACATTCTCCGTGTAACCTACGGGAATGGTGCTCTTGATGACCATGATGGCATCAGGATTGACACGCATCACCAACTCGATAACTTCCTCAACGTGTGTCGTGTCGAAGTAGTTTTTTACAGGATCATAGTTGGTAGGGGTGGCTATAACGATGAAATCGGCATTCTTGTATGCTTCTTCTCCATTGGTTGTCGCCTTGAGATGCAAATCCTTCTCTGCCAAATACTTCTCAATGTAATCGTCTTGTATGGGTGACTGACGATTGTTGATAAGGTCCACCTTTTCTGGCACTACGTCAACAGCCGTCACCTGATGGTGCTGGCTCAGCAGCGTGGCTATGCTCAGACCAACGTAGCCTGTACCAGCTACCGCAATACGAATATTTTTGTTTACTGTTTCCATTGTTATAACTTTTAAAAGTTTTGTCTAAATGCAGCTTACCTTAATTTATAATATTGTGCAAAGGTACATTCTTTTTTAGACTTGACCAAATATAGATGGTAAGAGTTTTCTAAAATCAATAAAAATGACCTACTTCTCTCTTTACACCTTATTATTATTAAGGCTGAGCTCAACAGGCTTTACTTACACAAGGCTGTAAAGGGACAGTGCTCACAACGCTGCTTGTCTTCTGTTGCCACAAGTGGAAGAGAGGGATCGCATATCTCGCTGATGAGAGCTTCTATATGCTGCATGAACTCGTCCTGATATTCGGCCACGTCAAAGATAGGATTACGGCCAAACTTTAGCGTCGGGTCATAATCCTTGCTTCCCGCTTGCTGGATGAAAAGCAATCCCGGACTAACAGGCTCTTTTGTCTTGTTATATCGGCCGTCATTGCCTACAATGATAGAATAAAGCAATGCCTGCAGATAATAATCAGTGTGCAGCGAGAGCTTGGAAGGATCGAATATGGTAGCCACATCAGCAGGGAACCGTGATGGCATACGTCCTGTCTTATAGTCGATTACGCGAATGCGCTCGGCTATATTGTCAAGACCAGGATTACCATTGGCAGCCACAGCATCAAGACGGTCGATGAAACCGCCTAATGTGATGGCTTTATTACCTATAGGAGTATTGAACTCAAAGGTTTTATTCACTTGTTTCTCAAGTCCTAATAGTGTATAGGGGGCCAGCTTTTGGTCTATGCGGAGGAGTTGTTTAAGATAGCTTGTGATAACCTCGCGGTTGATGAGCTGAAGACCATTGTATTCGGGCATTTTAGATCCGGGCTTCAAGCGGAACAACTGTTCTGCAAAAGCCTGATCTACTAAACTATACAGGCTGTTTTCGTGTTTGAGCGCATAGTCTATCTTCTCCTTGCTGATGATGAGGGGATGAATGAGCTGCTTCTCACCATTAGCATTGGTTTGCAAATCTTCGGGACGGGCAAACTGAAGATAGAACAGTTCGGCAGCACGATGGAAAATCAAACCAAAGTAACGGTTGTCTATCTCATCATCCAACTCTTCTGGTTCTTTCAGTCCAGCCACATACCGGTAGTAGAAACGTTTCTGACATCTCAAGTAAGTGTTCAGGCATGTTGGAGAAATTATCTTTCCATCAATGAGTTGACTAATCATTTCCTCCGTTTTTTCTATTTTCTTTCGGTCTGGAGGAAGTGGTACTTGACCTGATGACAGAGCAGCGGTTTTCACCTGGTGCTTGCTTTCTACCAACAGCTGTAGCATGAAGCGGCTCATTTCGCCAGTATGTCCATCCTCAGTAGAGTTGTTGTATGTAAGGGTGATGTCAGCAGAACGTTGCAGCATGCGATGGAAATAGTAGGAGAAGATAGCCACTTTGTTGTCTACCGTGGTAAGTCCGTAAGCCTTGCGCAACGAATAAGGAATGAACGAAGAGTCGTTGACGCCCTTGGGAAGATTTCCTTCGCTGGCAGATAGCACGATGATATGATCGAAATCAAGATTGCGTGTTTCGAGAACTCCCATAATCTGAATACCTTCGGCGGGCTCACCATGAAAAGGAATAGTGGTGGTCTGCATGAGTTGCAGCAGGAGGTGCTGTAAGGTAATGATATCTACGATTAGGTCACCCGACTGGATGAGTTCGTGGAGACGGTTGACAAGCGTATAGGTGCGAAAGAGTGATTCCTGAAAGAGTGGGTCGTCAAGAGTACGTGCTTGTGTACCTATGTTCTTCAGCACGTCCAAGAGATACTGTACGAGCGAAAGGTTGAAGTTCTCGCCCGATGATATTTCCTGAAACAGGATTTCAAGTCCCTCGTCCTCTTTTTGGCAAAGCCATTTGCGGGAAGGGAAGAATATCTTCTTGTCATGAAGTTCGCCCATGAGTTCGGCATAAGCAGACGAGATGTACTGGGCGTAAGGATGGCGAAGCACATAGTTGACATAACGGAGACGATAGCAATCTCTATCCTTGTCATAGCCCAAGGTCTGCAGATCGGTTAGCGTTTGTATCAGACTGTAGAATGGAGTCTGCTGCAAGGGATAGCCTAATGTGATGTTGACACTCTCCACCTCTTCAGGTAAGGAGTGGATGACAGTAGGCAACAGACTCTCGTCTGCAAGCACGATGGCAGTGCTGCGCCCTTGCTTATATCGCTCGTTCTGCATCAGCCAGCTATGTATGTAGCGAGCCTGTATGTTATCGGTAGGAGCGCTAATATAGGTAATATCTTTGGTTGAATCAAATGAGTTATATAACTCTGTATCTGATAAATAATCCAACTCGTTACCAAAAGCACTCATCAGCTGCCGGATGTAATATCCGGCCTCGTTGCCATCCTTCATATAGTATTTGTCAAAGTCCCAATAGAAGGCAGCCTTGCCCTCTTTCTGCAATCGTGAGCACAGCTTCTGCTCCACACACTGCATCATATTGAAGCCCACAAAGAGATATTTCTTGTGCCGGAACTCAAGCGAATCGTCTTCCACCACACGCCGATACAAGGCACCCTCGTAGGCAAGGTTCTGTGCCTCAAGGCGCTGATTGAAATTGGTATAGATGTCGTAGAAATGACTCCACAACTGTAGGAAGCGCTTTTTGAGTTCGGTGTTGTGGTCATCAGAGAAATTGCTGAAGAATTTCTTAATGATTTCCTTCTGCTCTTCGGTGAGGTAAGACACGTCATCGAGTTCATGGATGTCACTGAGGTTGGCAAAGAGCTGCCTGGCAGAAGCCATGTTCTTGTCCACATCATCGAAGTCTGCTATTAGCAGCTGCCCCCAGCCGTAAAAGTGGTCGAGTGTCTCTTCGATGCCAGTACACTCGACGAAAGACTTATGAAGATCGCATACCAACTTGATGGGGTCACCCACCTTCAGCGTAGTGTGCTGACGAAAGAGGTCGCTGATGGTGATATAGGTGGGGCTCCACAAAGGATGGGAAACCAGACGTGCCAACTGCTCGTTGAGAAACAGCGAGGCACGCTTGTTGGGGAATACGATGGCTATATCGCTCAGATTGTTGCCATATTTCTGTATGATGTCTTGGGCTACGTATGTCAAGAATGATTTCATATTCGTCGTTTTTATAATCTTGATGAAATAGAGTCGTTATGTCTTAGTTTGGGGTGTCAGAATTCCACCTTGACTATCTTGTTGGGATAGACATACCACAGATAGCCTTCAATCAGTGGATGACTGTCGTTTCCGTTGTCGGGATTTGCACTTTGGTTGGCCTCCATGCCTTCCAGCAACTGCATGTACTGTCTTACCTGTACGTGATGCTCGTCCTTGGGTTTTCCAAACTTGAAGTCCACCACAATGGTCTTTTCACTATCCTTCATCACTCGGTCAGGACGATGTTCCACCACCTTGCCATGTTCCACACTCAGGATAGAGCACTCGTTGAAGAGTGTCCAGTGGGGAGAAAACCAATGCGCCACCTGTTGAGACTGCAGACGCTTGCGTATCATTGAATCCAAGTGCTTGCGTGAGAGATTCTCGTCGTAGAGCATTCCGTCTAATTCGAGTTGACGAAGAGCCTGCTCTATGTCGTCGGTGGTACGGATGGAGGAGAAGAGACTGTGCAGAATGGTACCCAACTTGATGTAGTACTTCTGCTGTTCCTCGTCCTCGTCGCCCTTTATGAAATCACGACTCTTGTTACTCTGCCTGAACTGAGGCATAGCAGGATTCACCTTCAGCTGCACAGCGATATTGGTGGCTTGCTGGCAAAAGACATTCTCCGATTTCTCCTTTTTCTTGTCTGTAGCATCAGCCTCCTCAACCTTAAGAGTTCCATATTCAAAAAGAATATCCTCGTCTTGCGAATTGGAAAGCGTTACAGATACATTGCCGCTGCTGAGTGTCTTCTCTACATCTGATAGCACACTTTCTATCAGATAACTACGGAATGTTTCCTTGTCACGATGAGCAATAACGAAGAGTCCACGGCTGGCACGTGTGAAAGCCACATATAGCAGGTTCATGTTGTCTACCATGTTCTGCAGATGCTCGTGGTGGTAATCGTCCTCGTAGATGCTTCCCTTCATCTGTTTGGCGATGAAATCGACAGGAACCAATGGTATTTTGTTGAAAGGAGCCTCGGCTGGCGTACACCACAGGGTACCTTTGGATGTCTCCAACATCCAGTCGCAGAAAGGAATGATAACATAATCAAACTCCAGACCCTTACTCTTGTGTATCGTGACGAGGCGTATGCCATTGAGCGCATCGCTATGTATGCTTTTCTCGTGCAGCGTATTGTCCCATTCCTTGATAAAAGAGTCTATATCGCAACAGTTGTCCTGCAGGTAAGCAGCCATCTGATCGTAGAAGGCGCAGATATAAGCACTCTGACTCTTCATCTCCTCTATGGTATCTAACTGTAGTTCAACAAAGAGGTTTTCCACTAAATCGAAAATAGGTTTCTGTAACAGGATATCACGCTGCTCCTCAATCTTTTTCACGATTTCATCGCTACCAAGGAAGGTGAGTGCGAATTTCTGAAGGGTAGCCCTGGAAATAGGATCATCGGGATGAATAAGCACACGTAACGCCGTAACAAGCGAATTGACCGCCCGGGATGCATCCAGACGGAAAGCCTCGTCGGAAACAAGAGGGTAAGGGCAACCATTGTTCATCAGAAATTCTGCCAAATCCTTAATGGTGCGGTTGGTTCTTACGAGGATGGCAATCTGACTGGGCTTTACACCCTGCTCTGTCAGTTGCATGATAGTTGCCATAGTTTCCTTCAGTGTGCGTTCTTTCCATTCTTCCTTGTTCAGGAGTTTAATCTGCACAAAGCCATTGGCAGGTTTGCCCGAAGGCACCCTCTGGGCTACGTCAGAGTATGCAATCTTCAGTTGTTCTGCCTCCTCGGGGGTATTCTCCTTGAGAGTCTGATATTCAGTTTCGGCAGCAGCTTTGAAGAATGCATTATTGAAATCGATGATGTTTTTTGCCGAACGATAGTTTGTATCCAAGGTCTTGATATCAAGTCGCTTGTCTCCAAACTGCTCTTGTATATTGTTAAGTAGTCGCCAGTCACCAGAGCGCCAGCGGTAAATGCTCTGCTTTACATCACCCACAATGAGGTTGCCTGCATCCTGATGACTCATGGTTTCATCGAGCAATACTTTGAAGTTCTGCCATTGTATGGTGCTGGTGTCCTGAAACTCGTCTATCATGACATGCTCCAATTGCGTACCTATCTTCTCAAAGATAAAAGGTGAGTCACTGTCCTGCATAAGCGAATGGAGCAGCGTCTGCGTGTCACTGAGCAAAAAACGGTTTGCTTCTTCGTTGAGTGCACGGACTTTCTTCTCTATACTTCCTAAAAGGCGCAACTGGTTGAGGTTGCGCAGGGTGAGGTCTGCACTCTTGTAAAGACGCAACAACTTTGGGCGCTTCTCTTCAGAATAGCGCAATAATGGTGCAAGGGTATTGCATACCAGATCATACTTAGGTGAACCTGGCTGTGCATCTGCCGCACTCATCCAGGTATGCTCGTCCTCCATGGCTGACACAACACGTTTGCCAACGAGTTTTTCATCGTCGAAAAGTCCGTCTCTCAGTTTGATGAAATAGCTGCAGACACCTGTTTTGCCATACGAGAAATCCGAAACCGTAAGTCCATTCTCGTTGAGTGTGTCAAAGAAGGTGGCTGCTATCTGCGCAAAGTGTTCCTTGGCATCTTGTTTCATTTTCCTGAGCTCGGCAGTGAAGTTTTTGAAAAAGTCTTCCTTTTCCATCACTTCATTGAGCGACTTGGCGGCACTCTTGTAATAATCGCGGAAGATATTTTCACCAAAACTCTTGATTTCACCGATCACGTTCCAACTTTTGTCATCAGCCATATTCGACTTGATGTAGTCCATGATCCAGTGCAGAAGCCTGTCGGTCTGCCCCAGATCCTCAATCAGTTGGTCTACAGCCTGTTGCTCCACCTGGTAGTCGTTGAGTCCTATGCGAAGGTTGGCGGTAAGGTCGAGCTCACGTGCCAGGTTACGAAGCACACTCTGGAAGAAAGTATCTATTGTTTCAACGCGAAAGTAGTTGTAGTTGTGAATGAGCAGACTGAGTGCAGTACCGGCATTCTTCTCTATCTGCTTCTGCGTGAGATGGGGCAAAGCTTTCTTTATCTGTTCCAGATAACCATGCGATTCCTCGAGTCCATGGGCAATACCATATAGTTGGCTGAGGATTCGTGTTTTCATTTCCTCAGTGGCTTTATTGGTGAAAGTCACTGCCAGGATGGTGCGATACGAATGTGGGTTGGCAATGACTAAGGTCATATATTCTCTTGCCAGCGTGAAGGTTTTGCCAGAGCCGGCACTTGCCTTGTAAACGGTGAGTTGTGAATTCATATATATTATAATGTAAGAATGTTTGTTTTAAAGAATGTCTATTTGTAAGTATTCGATTCTTCTACCAGTTGCGGAAAAGCTCAAAGTCGAACTTGCAGCCTACGCCATAGAACTGGGCATTTTTGAAACCTGCAAAGACTCCGAAAGAAAAGAGGCGGGTGCTGAATCCATAGCCCCATTCGGTATAGGGATGCAGCTTTTCTACCAATAAGGCATTGACATAGAAGCGCTCAGCCTCTACAAATCTGCCCACCAAGGGCACCCAGGCGGCAAAGATTATCGGATTTTCGTAGGTGAAGTTGCTGCGTACGTAGTATTCAGAAGAGTTGTACCACTCTGAGGGCAACAGTTCGAACGAACCGCTCCAGTCGTCATTCCATCCTCCTGGAATGTAGTTGTCATTGAAATTGGAGTAGTCGATAAAGTACCAGTGAGAACCTCGCATGGTATAGAATCCTGCTCCAAGTCGCGCAGAGTACAACTTTCGACGGCTGGCGTAGAAGATGCCCTTGGCATCGGCCTCAATACGCTCATAAGGTATGTTTGAGCCCATGAACCCCATGATGCTACGCTCATAATCGGCCGTGACAGACACTCCTTTAGGCCCCCATGGTCGCCATATCAATCCAAAAGCAGGGGCCACGGAGCGATATTTGGAAGGATAACCATACGATTCGTAGAATTCTGGATGAATCGCCCTGCGATGGTGGGCCACTATTCCTGCTTCAAATCCCCACTTGGGACTAAACATCCAGTGGTTTGTGAGACGGAAATAGCTGTCGGTAAACTCGGTGTAATTGTCCTTATTTACAGTTATCTCCTCATCGTCATCCTTCTTGATGTCCAGTATGTTGCGGGCAATCACGTTGGTATTGATGCGATTGCCCTGTCCGTATACCATCTCGAGATAGCCGTCGTGCTTGGCATTATAGTTGAAGGTAGCTGGAATGTTGAAGTACAGTTGATGCAGCTTAAAACTATAACCAGCCCTGAACCGCACACCAAGCTGTATGTTGTCGTTGAAGGAATAAGAGCTTCTGATGTCAAACTTGTAGATGAGTCCCTTGCGCTTGGTATAGCCCATGTATAGAGGGTTGAGGATAGGACTCAGACGTACATATCCTTGGCTTTCCTTGCCAAAATCCTGCTGTATTCTGTTCACCATGTTGTCGCCTACGATGTCCCATAGCACATCCTTGGCAAAGTTGCGCTTTTTCTTGGTACTGTCGGCCAGGCTGAGCGAGTCGCGACGGCTCTTCTCCTTGAAATATTGCTCATAGATGAGTTGCTCCTGCTCGTTGAGGAGAACAGGGCGCACTTGCGACATAAGGGTGGTGTCAGCAGCGTTGTTGAGTGTGTCAGAAAGCATCTTGGGCAGATTATAGTAAGAACTGAGCATACCGGTGATGTTGTTGCCCATAAACCTGAAATTGGCTTTCAGGTTGCATCTGTCGGGCAGAAGAGAGCGGTAGCCATCGTTGCCCATGACGATGGATATAAAGAAGCGGGTCATATCGTACTCGCCCTCAAAGTCGACCAGATATATTTTTCCTGTCTTGCTGTTTACCACAGCCTTGGTTTCCACCATCTGCGTGTTCTTAATTTTGGGGTAGGCGTATACCTGGGCCTTGTCGAACGGCAAAGCGGTGACCCGATAGGTGTAGAACCTACGGTTGGCTCGATGGAAAGGGGAGAGGATATTGTTGTGAAAAAGGTTCTCGCCAAAGACATTGGGAGTTACATAAGGAAGAATATATGACATGATGTTACGGCGATGTGGAACAGTGCTGACATGGAGCAGACGCTGGTCGGTGAACTTGTCGTTCTGCATCGTTATCTTGGTATAGTATTCGCTGATAAAGTGGCGTCCTGTGCCATGGGCGATGGCATACATCGAAGGTACGAGCATCAAGGTGGCGTTGCGTTTATTAGTGTGCATCTGCATCTTGGTGTAAGAATACGATTGTGAACCATGCAATCCTGTGGTGTCGGTACGTTTGGCATAGGTAAACACCAAGTTAAGCACCGAATCACGAAACGCAACATTCGGTGCTTTCACTTTAGCCTTACATCCCAAAGGCGATGCCAAAAGGAAGGCTATGAGCAAATATTTATAAAACGACACCCTGTTAGCCAAGGTATTTCATCAAGATTTTAACATATCCAGACTCTCTGAGTTTCGAGATACTCTTTTCGCGAATCTGGCGCACACGCTCACGGGTAAGCCCCATCTTGTCGCCGATTTCCTCCAGACCTTTCTCTGGCTCTCCAATACCGAAACAAGCACATACTATCTGTCGCTCACGCTCCTTGAGTACCTGACCGAGAACCTGTTTCAGTTCCATTGCCATACTCTCGTGATCTACCTGCTTGTCTGTACGACTGTCATCGCCACTCGACATCACATCGACCATGGCATTATCATCGTCGTCTCCAAATGGAGCATCGATACTCACGTGATGTCCACTTGCAGCCATACTCTGTGATATCTTCTCCTCATCCACACCTGTGCGGTCAGCTATTTCCTCCACACTGGGACGACGGAGATTCTCCTGCTCAAACTTGTTGATTTCGTGGTTCACCTTATTGAGTGAACCTACCTGGTTGAGGGGGAGTCTGACGATACGGCTCTGCTCAGCAATGGCCTGAAGGATACTCTGTCGAATCCACCATACGGCATAAGAGATAAACTTAAAGCCACGAGTCTCATCAAAACGCTCTGCAGCCTTAATAAGACCGATGTTGCCCTCGTCGATGAGGTCGGTAAGCGTGAGTCCTTGATGCTGATACTGCTTGGCGACAGATACCACAAAGCGCAAGTTGGCTTCTACCAACTTATTCTTGGCACGCTCACCGGCACGACCACCTTTCTTGATGGCCTGAGCAAGTTCTATCTCTTCCTCAATGGAAACCATAGGTGCACGACCAATCTCAACGAGGTACTTGTCGAGAGCCTCGCTGTTGCGGTTGGTGATGCTTTTCTGTATCTTAAGTTGTCTCATTCTCTATACTTTCGCCTAATTTGCGCAAATATAGTAAAAAAATGCATTCGTTGTTATTTTTAATAACTAACTTTAACACAATTATTTAACAACCTCATTCTGAAGAAATTTCTGATAAGCGTCACGATAGCCATTAAAAACATTGATATCTACATGTCCACGGATACCACTTACTCTTCCGTCTGGACATAACTGCCACAAAACCAGCCTGATATCTGGCTTATACTCGCCATATCGGGCTATCCATACGCGATAGTTCCGCTTCAGATCGGGCGCATATTTCAAGTAACGGTTCACAAACATCTGACTGATATAAAGTATTGGCCTTGTGCCTGTTTGGCGTTCCACATATCTCAGCCATGCCCTTACTTGTGCAAACATAGCGTCTGGTCCGCCCATCTGCTTAATCTGCCGTGGTGTCGGTTCCAGGTCGAGTACGGGTGGAAAATCACCCCTTCTTACCAGAGCATGCTTCATAAACTTGCGGGCCTGTGCCAGTCCGGGCTTACGAGGCGAGAAGAAATGATAGCTTCCCACCCTGAAACCATGCGCCTTTGCTGCCCGATAGTCTTTACGGTAATAGGGATTGAGCAGGGAGGCTCCTTCCGTACACTTGATATAGATGAAGCTGATGGGATAGCTTATACTTCCACTGACTGTTTTGCGACTGATGTTGCCCAAGTGGGTAATACGCAACTTACTCCATTGGATGGGGTATTTCTTCTTACCTATAATATGCTGATATTTAGATATATCTATGCCGTATATTCTATCATAGGTATAGACAAGACGCTCGCCACGATAACGGTCATTTTTCCATTCTCCCACGCAGAGTTGTTTGCCAGACTCAATGCCGAATCCTAATCCATCACGATGTCCATGTTTCCATTGTCCTTCATAGTGCGACCCGTCATTTCCCATCCACGTACCATGACCATGAGGATGGAACAGAGAGTCTCGCTCGCCTGTATAGATACCAGCAGAGTCTGCCTGCATTACCTTCACAAAGGACTGGCAGAAAGGCACGACGTCCATCTTTATTCCATAGAAGGCACTTCGCTGATTAATGGCACAGGCAGAGTCGGGCAGGGCTTGCGATGACAGGCGAAAGTAGTTCATGCCTTTCTGCATATCGTGCTTCTCCAATTGGCATGACTGACTTGACAACTGACGAGTTGACAACTGACTGATGTATAAAACTTTGTAAGACAACTGTCTTACGATTCGAAGCGAGGTAGTGTCGACAGTATGATGCAGAGAATCCAGTAGTTTTTTAGCCTTTTCGAACCGAACTTTCTGCTGTTCTGCGTAATCTGCAATCATGCCATAGCCTTCGTCGCGTACATTGTGCGAATGTGTGTAATAATCTATTTCATGAAGTGTCCATTTGGCATTCTTGTAAATGGTTTGCAACGAGTCTATTTGTGCATGATATACCTGCTGAGGTGTCATTCCCTGATAACGTTTATATCTTATAGCCGCATTGTCCTCGGCAAGTAAAAGTCCCTTGCAGGAAGGTAGCAAGTCGTATTGATTGACGAAGAAGGCATCCAGTTTTGTGGTGTCATTACCTAAGTCGAGCAGTATCTTGTTGCCTGCTCTAAGCTCATAATGACAGCAAACATCAACAGTAGCCTTGGCACGCATCCATCTTTCCTGAGTCATGTGGTAGCAAGACCATACATACCAGCCGCTGCTCATGACAACCAACAGAAGCGACAGGATTGCGATGACAGCCTTGTTTTTCTTACTTAAATGAAACATTACTTTCTCTCCTCATATTTAATTGTACACCTCTTATATAAAAAGGTTTAGCTTCTCATATCATAAAGGTAAATACAAAATTATAAAAAAAATAATATCTTTGCAAGTTTTTCCTCAAAAAGTTTATCTATGACTTTTATACCCGATGAGAATATTAACAGATGACGTGGACTGACCATAAAAAGAAGATATAGTATAAAAAAAACAGAACCCAATCATCTCGATTGAGTTCTGCATACCTTGAAAACATACTTATACTATTATCTGTCACCTAAAGAATCACATAATACTTACTTAACTAAAAAACCTTGTAAACTTTATGACATCCATCGTATGAGTCAAGTCCTTATTAGAGCACTTTTAATGTAATGCAAAGATAATCAACATTAACAAAAAAGGCTTGTAATATGAAAGAAACAATTCTTTGTGATTTGTAAAATCTTAAAAAAATACCTTTTTATCTATGCCATCACATCAAAAAATGATAGTCAAAAGCCCAAAATAACGGTTTGTTATAACTGATAATCAGAATTTTGCATTTTTGAAACATCTTTTTTGAATTATGACAAAGCTTTTCGGATAATTTGCGTAACTTTGCAAAAGATTAGCAAAAGATTATCAAATAATCTCTGCAAGATAAGTTATAAACCAAACCTACCAATATGATGTCACCCAACTTGTTTTACCAAGATTTTTTGCTGTGCATAGGAGTGGCAAGTCTGATTTTCGGACTGTTTCTTCTTTTCTTTAAGGCACCAGCCAACAATATTTACCAACCTTACCGACGTTCAAAGAGTCTTTTGGCGGCAGGCTATCTTGTCATGAGCCTCAACATTATGTTTTGGGGCATCACTTTCGATGATAGGTTTACCAAGCCCGATGTGTTGGATATTTACAACGAGATCATCGCCATTTATCTGCTCTACATTATATTCAACTATGCGCTCTGCAATCTTCTGGACCATCACTATCTTACCCGTCGCCGGCTGTTGACGGACGCCTTCAGATGGGTGGGAGTCATAGCGATAAGCGCCTTGTCAATGTTGCCACTGTTCGAGAAGATAAGATGGGGAATTGCAGCATTCATCTCGTTCCTGCTTATCGAATACATCGTAAGTTTCCTTTATAAGTTCCGCAAACTTTACCTGCACAACGACAAGGTGATGGCTAACTATTTCGCTGACGATAAACGCAGATTTGTGGCATGGACCAACCGACTCATCTTACTTATGGTGGTATATGGCCTGCTGGCATTTATTTCTATTTTCCAGGGAATATGGTTCAACTTCTTTTTCCAATGCTATGCTTTGGTCTTCAATTTCTTCGTTGTCATCAGTTTTCTGAATCACTGTCAGCCCTATGGCGACATAGAAAAAGCCTATATGGAATGGGAAGAACAGGAGAAGTCTGTCTGTCAGCCGGAAATAACCCACAGCAAAGTGGTGTATCACCTGTTGGAGAGCAAACTGAAAGTCTGGGTTGCGCGGGAGAAATATACCGAGCCCAACCTTACCCTCGATTCTCTTTCCACCTATGTGGGAACCAACCACACCTATCTCTCACGCTTTCTCAAGGAGACTCATGGCGTGAACTTCAGCGAGTGGGTTTCGGGCTTGCGTGTGTCGAAGGCCAAGGAGCTGATGCGGAAGAATCCCAAGGACAAACTCGAAAACGTGGCTTATCTCTCGGGATTCTCTTCTCTCTCTTATTTTTCTAAAGTTTTCTCTCATTTGGAGGGTGTCTCGCCTGCCCGTTGGCGCGACAGCATGTCCTTATAGTCGGACGGTGTGTCATTGAAGAACAGGGCAAACTGTCTGTTGAAAGTAGAGCGCGACGAGAAGCCCGCCATCTGTGATACGTCATTGACACTCAGGTCGAGGTCGGTTCTTTCGAGCAGTTGTGAGGCATAGCGCAGTCGATAACGCGTGATAAACTGGCTAATGGTGAGTCCGCCTCCATAACGTTTGATGGCATTGGCCAGATAGGTGCGGTTGGTACCTAAGCTCGCAGCAAGGTCTTCGGGCTTAAAGTCGGGACTGGCATAAGGCTTATCTTCATCCATCAACTGACAGATACGTACAAAGAGACTTTCCTCCTTGCTGAGTTTGGCCTGCGGTTTGTTTTCCAGTTCCGATAGGAGCGTACGTTCCTGAAGGTGGAGTCGCCTCACAATCGCAGACAAACGTCTGAGCTTATGGCGAAGATCACGTATGTGAAACAAGAGCACCACAATGCACAGCAAAAGGCTAATGCTGACGAAGTGATTACTGATGAAATTCATGTTGATATATATTCTATTTGTAGTATCTGGTTTGTGGAGTCATCAATGCGGAAGTCATCAGCGGTTCTTCTGCCTATCAACCATACGATGCGCTGACTGGCATCCTCTACCACCAACTGTTCTTCCTTCTCGAAGGCATTGCACTTGATGTCTGTTAAGAAGTCGCTTACCAGTTTGCTTCCTTTCATACCGAAAGGGCGGAAACGGTCGCCAGGGATGGTCCTTCTTAAGGTGAGAGGAAACTCTACTTTGCCGGCATCAAGGGTTGCCACCATCGGTTTCCTGCTCGGACAGAAGTCAGGAGTTCTGGCATGGCTTTCCACCTTGATATATTGTCCTTCTGCACAACTGTATTTACCCGTTTCCGGGATCTTGAGAGCACAAGACTGCTTGCCCTTCTCCAAGGCTTTGATGAGAATATCATTACGATCGATAACCACCTGATGTGTAGACGATTGCCATCTTTTGCCTACAGCATCTATACTGTTAAGGATTTCCAGGATAGAGGTTCCCTGGAAGTGATAGGGAGAGAGCAGGGCGTGGAGCACAAACTCAGGACTTGCCTTCGACAGCAATTCCTCTTTGCTAATGGCTGTGATACCCTTGCTGTCGGTCTGGGTAAGACGGCTGTCCGACAAGGTTGCAATGAGCATCTTGTTGGCTTCGGCCAGATGGGTTGCCGTAGTGGCAATGCTGTCGGAAACCGAAGGATTGATGGTGCGAAGCAGGGGCAGAACCTGCAGTCTGATCTTGTTGCGCACCACATCGGGGACCAGGTTGGTACTGTCTGTCACATAGTCCTGTTTCTGTAGAGACAGATACTCCAGAATATCCTCACGGCTCACATCGAGCAGCGGACGCAGTACGTGTCCGTTTCGAGGAGCGATGCCTGTCAGTCCGTTGATGCCCGTGCCCCTTATCAGGTTGATGAGGAGTGTCTCCACGCTGTCGTCGCGATGATGAGCCACACAGACACCCTGCGCCTCCAAGTCCTGGATGAGCTGCTCGAAATAGCGATAACGCAGTTCGCGAGCCGCCATCTCGATGCTTACCTTATGGAGCGAGGCATACTGTTCTGTATCGAAGTGTATGCGATGAAGGGGCACGCCAAGACGTTCGCAGAGTGAGACACAGAACTGCTCATCGCGTACCGACTCGCTGCCACGAAGGTGGAAGTTGCAATGACAGGCCTCTGTCTTATAGCCCAGATGGAGAAGCGCCAACAACAGCGATACGCTGTCGGCACCTCCCGACAAGGCTATAAGGCATGGTTTGTCCTTGTCCAGCAACTGATGCCGGGCAATAAACTGCTCTACATTATGTTCGAAACGAGATATATTCATTTACTAATAACTTTCGCTGGGTTCAGAAGTTAGAGAAGCTGTGTTTTCAAGAATTCCTCAGCACGCTCAAGGTCCTGTGGTGTATCAATGCCAACGGTCTCAACATCAGTGGTTCCCACCTTTATCTTGAAGCCATTCTGCAACCACCGCAACTGTTCCAGACTTTCGGCTATCTCAAGCGAGCTTTGTGGCAGTTGGGTAACCTGACGCAGTACGTCCTTGCGATAGGCATAAATGCCAAGATGCTTCAGGAAAGGGTAGTGAGTGAGCCAGGAAGACTTTTCTTTTCCTCGTACATAAGGGATGACACTGCGCGAGAAATACATGGCGAAGCCCATATTGTCGACTACGATTTTCGGACTGTTGGGATTCTGTACAGCCTCCATACTCTCGAAAGGTTTTCCGAGTGTGGCTATCTGTGTGGTAGGATCGTCAAAACAATGGCAGATGGTGTCGAGCTGGCTCTTTGCCACAAAGGGCTCATCGCCCTGAACGTTTACCACCACGTCCCATTCGCCTCCTATCTTTTCGATAGCTTCCTCTATACGGTCGGTACCGCTCTTGTGGTCGGTGCGTGTCATCACTACCTGACCGCCAAACGCTTTCACAACATCATAGATGCGCTCGTCGTCAGTGGCGACATAAGCAGCCTCGAGCACGGCAGCCACCTTCTCGTAAACATGCTGAATGACAGGTTTGCCACCCAGCAGGGCCAATGGTTTGCCCGGGAAACGCGTAGAAGCGTAGCGGGCTGGAATGATTCCTATAAACTTCATAATCGTATATCTTTATGTTTTTAAATTCTTCAACTGTCTTTGGGTTCAGAACATTTCTCCTTCCTGTCTGTCTACCTTTCTGATTTCCTTCAGGAAGATCTCGCCATATTTCTTACGTTTGTACTCGCCGATACCATGGATCATTCCAAATTGCTCCATGGTGCGCGGCTTGACGGAAGCAAGTTCGTGCAGCGACTGGTCGGAGAGCACGATGTAAGGAGGATAGCCCTGTTCGTCGGCAAGCCGTTTGCGAAGTTGCCGCAATCTTTCAAAGAGCGACCCTTCTGCAGCCTTCGGCTTCTTCGACGACACCTTTCGTGCATGGACCACGGGTATCTCGTCAGTCTTTTTCTGCAGTAGTACCAACTGCACGGGCATCTCACCCTTCAGTACACGCCATCCCTGAGAAGTAACCTTCATCGCTCCATGCTCGTTGTAAGCCACCTCGAAGAATCCCATCTGCAACATTTGCAACAGATAGTCCTGCCAGTCGCGTGCGAGATGGTCTCTTCCTGCACCGAAGGTCTTCAGGGCATCATAGTGGTTCTTCACGACAGTAGGCGAGTGTGTTCCACGCAAGATATCTATGCAGGTACTGATATGTATCTTCTCGCCGGCACGCACCACAGCACTGAGGGCTTTCTGCACCAGCACTGTTCCGTCGAAGGTCTGTGGCGGATGGGCACACACATCGCAATGTCCGCAGTCGTGGGTGGCTTCCTCGCCGAAGTAGTTGAGCAGGATTCTTCGTCTGCATACCCTCGACTCGGCATATTCCTGCATACGCTTCAGTTTCTCCATGTTCACCTCTTTCTGTCCGCTTTCCTCCGCAAAGGAACGCAGTTGGATGACGTCTGCCATCGAGTAGAACAATACCGTGTCGGCAGGAGCCCCATCCCGTCCGGCTCGGCCTATCTCCTGATAGAAACTCTCAATGCTCTTGGGGAGGTTGTAGTGGATGACCCATCTCACATTTCCCTTGTCTATACCCATGCCGAAGGCTATGGTGGCGCATACCACCTGCACCTGGTCCATCTTGAATCGTTCCTGCACCGAAGCCCTTTCCTCAGTGCTCAGACCTGCATGATAAGCCGCGGCATTGATACCTTTCTTCTTTAGCTCCATCGCCACCATCTCAGTATTCTTGCGCGAAAGACAATAGATGATGCCTGCATCGCCAGGATGGCCGTTGATAAATCTATAGATATAATGCAGTTTCTCCTGTTTGGTTCCGCCGCGTCTCACCGAAAGACTCAGGTTGGGACGGTCGAAACTGCTGACGAATGTCTTGCCATTCAGGTGCAGTTGCTTCACGATGTCCTGTCGTGTTATCTTGTCGGCAGTGGCTGTAAGGGCAATGATGGGCACATGGGCGAAATGCTCTCTGATGGTTCCCAACTGCGAGTACTCGGGTCTGAAATCGTGTCCCCACTGGCTGATGCAGTGGGCCTCATCGATGGCAAATAGCGAGATCTTAATGTTGCTGAACAGGAAAGGTATCTCGCTGATTAGTTTTTCGGGCGAGACATAAATCAGTTTCAGGTCACCCGACATACATCTGCGGCGTATGATCATCTCGTCGGTGGAGTCGTTGTTGCTGTTCAGCTCGGCGGCAGCGATACCGTTGGCCTTGAGCGTTTCCACCTGGTCGTGCATCAAACTGATAAGCGGCGAGACAACGACAGCCGTTCCTGGCAAGGCAAGGGCAGGAATCTGATAGCAGATACTCTTGCCTCCACCTGTCGGCATCAGCACAAGACAGTCGTTGCCCTGCATCACCTCACGGATGATTGCTTCCTGGTTGGGTCGGAAGAAATCATATCCGTAGTAGTTTCTCAATAGGTCGCTTATTTGCATTTTTATGATAATTTCTGGCAAAGGTAATGATTTTTTTATAAAAAATAAGCAAGATATTTGATAAAATGGGATAAATTCATTATTTTTGCAAGCCTAAATGTAAAACTTTCGTACGTACGTTACAAAACAACGGGTCACTACGGGTGAAATCCATGGTTTTTATCGTACAGACTAATGATGAATAAACATACAAAACAAATATGGCAAAATATAATATCAGAGAATACAAAGAGTCGGGGGCAAGCTATCAGGAAAGCATCAATCCCGATATACTGGATGAATTGCACACCAAGATACTGAACATTCTGCTCATCCAGAGGAAGTTTATGGACAAGGACTATTCGGCCAAGAAACTGGCACAGGACCTGAACACCAACAGCCGATATGTGTCGGCTGTATGTAATGTGAAGTTCCACATGAACTATGCCACACTCATCAACAAGTACCGAATCGACGAGGCCATGTCGATACTCATCGACCGCCGCTACCTGAAACTCAACATGGAGGATGTTGCTTCCATGGTGGGCTTTGCCAACCGTCAGAGTTTCTATTCAGCTTTCTATAAACAGAATGGCACCACTCCACGCGACTTCCGCATGGAATACCTTCATCTACACCCAGAACTGAAGAAAGAGAAGAAGAAAAAATAAGAACATCAACATCACATCATGCACGACAATCAGTTTAAGTATAGTGACGAGCGCTTTGCCGACCTGCAAATGCTGCGCTATCGCCTGAATGGTTTCGAGAGCCTTTCGCTCTCTCAGAAACTATACATCTTCTGTCTGGCCAAAGCCACTCTGATGGGACGCGACATCACCTTCGACCAGCAGGGTAAGTACAACCTGCGCATACGCAAAACCCTCGAGGCCTTATACCTATATTATAAGGTTCGCGAGGAGGCTGAGAGTGACGAGTTTCAGAAAATCGTTGTCTATCTCAAGAGAGTATGGTTCTCAAGCGGCATCTATCACCACTATGGTTGCGAGAAGATGAAGCCCGACTTCAGCGAGGAGTACTTCTATCAACTCATCGACGGCATGGATGAAAAACTGCTGCCACTGAAGAGAGGAGAGACTAAGGAAGACCTGCTCGACGAGCTCGTACCGGTGATCTTTGACGACTCGGTATTGCCCAAACGTGTCAACCAGACTGACGGCGAAGACTTGGTGAAGACATCGGCTTGCAACTTCTATGAGAATGTGACGCAGGCTGAGGTGGAGCGATTCTATGCCAAAATGAAGGAAAAGGGCAACGAAGAGGCTCCCTCGTACGGACTGAACTCCAAGCTCACCAAGCGCAATGGAGAGATGATAGAGCTGGTGTGGGCTGAGAACGGCATGTATGGTGAGGCCATCCGCGAAATATCTTCATGGCTCCGCAAGGCTCAGAAGTATGCCGAGAACGAACAGCAACGTCATGTCATCGACCTGCTGCTGAAATACTACCATACGGGCGACTTGGCTGTTTTCGATCGCTACAGCATAGCCTGGGTAGAACAGCAGGAGGGTATGGTCGACTTCGTCAACGGCTTCATTGAGGTGTATGGCGACCCACTGGCACTGAAGGGTACCTGGGAGGGAATCGTTGAATACAAAGACCTCGAGGCCACAAAGCGAACCCAGACCATCAGCAGCTATGCCCAGTGGTTTGAAGACCATTCGCCTGTTGACCCACGCTTCCGCAAGCCTGTGGTAAAGGGCGTCACTGCCAACGTCATCTGTGCAGCCATGCTCGGAGGTGATGAATATCCCGCCTCGGCAATAGGCATCAACCTGCCCAATGCCAACTGGATAAGACAGACCTATGGATCAAAGAGTGTCACGATAGGAAATCTGACCGAGGCGTACAATAAGGCTGCTCATGGCAACGGATTCGACGAGGAGTTTGTCATCGACAAGGATACTCTCGCCATGATAGAGAAGTATTCCGACCTGACGGACGACTTGCATACCGACCTGCATGAATGCTTGGGACACGGCAGCGGTCAACTGCTGCCAGGAACCGACCCTGATGCCCTCAAGGCTTACGGCAATACCATCGAGGAAGCACGTGCTGACCTTTTCGGCTTGTATTATATGGCCGATGAGAAGCTGGTGGAACTGGGACTCCTTCCCGACGCAGAAGCCTACAAGGCACAGTATTATACATATCTGATGAACGGTCTGCTCACTCAAACCATCCGCATCAAGGAAGGCGACAAGATAGAGGAGGCTCACATGCGCAACCGTGCACTCATCGCCTGGTGGACTCTTCATCATTCACAAGGAGCTGTATCGCTCGTTCAGCGTGAGGGAAAAACCTATGTGCAGATCACTGATTATGCCGCACTGAGGAATGTTTTCGGAACACTGCTTGCCGAAATTCAGCGCATCAAGAGCGAGGGTGACTTCGAGGCTGCTCGCAGTCTCGTGGAAGAGTATGCTGTCAACATCGACCCAGAGCTGCATCACGAAATCAGACAGCGATACGAGTTGCTTAACCTGGTGCCCTATAAGGGATTCATCAATCCGAAGATGACAATCCTTCATGACGACCAAGGCAATCCTGTAGATGTGCTTTTAGACTACACTGAGAGCTACACAGAGCAGATGCTGCGATACTCTGAAGAGTATGGAACATTATAATAAAACAATAACAACATTCATAAACTTTTTAGTTGTGACAGAATCTAAAGTAATCAATCAGCATCACGACAACGAGGAAGAGCAGTTTCCCATTGTCGACGAACAGGGAAACATCCTCGGTGCCATCAGTCGCGGACATGCTCATGATGGATGCAAAATACTGCACCCTGTGGTGCATCTGCATGTATTCAACAGCAGGGGAGAACTCTACCTGCAGCATCGTCCTGCCTGGAAGGACATCCAGCCCGACAAATGGGACACGGCCTGTGGAGGGCATGTCGACCTGGGCGAGAGCGTAGAAATAGCGCTTCGCAGAGAGGTGAGAGAGGAGTTGGGAATGACCGACTATGAGCCCGTCAGCATGGGACATTATGTATTCGAAAGCCTGAAGGAGAAAGAACTGGTTTACGTTCATCGCTGCGTCTACGACGGACCGGTTTGTCCTGACAAGGATGAGTTGGCAGGCGGACGCTTCTGGAGCAAAGAGGAGATCAGCGAGAATATAGGAAAGAATATCTTTACTCCCAACTTTGAGAATGAATACAAACGCTTCTTCTTGAATCAGATAGAGCATTAAGACGATGTTGAGTCCATAAGCCTGCCACTTTCTCCATCTAAGTGTGATGTTTCCTACCTGTAAGAATGATGTTTATGGGAGCGAAAGATAATTTTCCCGCTTTCGCTCCCACGATTCTCTGAGCGAAAGATATAGATCTATAATAATCAGAATAAGATACCTTTCAACGCATTCTGAGCGATGGTGTCATAGCTTTCATCCATGTCGGCAAAGCGCATCACACAGTTGGCTGCTGCATGTTTTACACCCATATGATCACCTTGCAGCGCTATGGCTGCCTGGTCGAGAAACTCGTTGATGCCCCGTTCGTTGGCCTCTCGTTTGGCAGCAAACAGGCGCGCAAGAATATGGTAACCGGCAATCTCGTAGAGGGGCTTGTCTGAGGCTATCCACTGATAGGCTATTACAGGCGCATAGTCGACATACTGCAACAGATTGAACGCCAGCATTTCCGCCATTTCCTGCCCAGCAACCTGTTCCATCCATAAATCAGCAATTTCTGGGAGCATCTGTTCTGCAGGCATGATAAGTGTAGCCAATATCTTGCATTCACGGATGTTTTCCTTCCACAACTCTATAGCCAGATCATAATCCTTGCCATATTCCGTCGCCATCTTCTTGAGTTCTACAAAGGGAACACCCCAGTTGATCTTATATTCTATGCCTTTATCGCGCATCGACTGTGAGGTGGGGCCACTCATAAGCAACCTGAAAGATCGCTTTATCTCCATCAGTTTTTGATGTGTCTGTTCATTCATAACTATCTGATTAACAAATAATTTCTTGTTTTTATTAAATAGAGAAATTTATCAAGCTTGAAAGAGTAGGGGGCTTTCTCCTACCATATGGAAACTGGAATTACAGCTTCATCACCTGGCAGAACATACCTTCGAATTCTTTCTCCAAGCCTGTGGGTTGTTCACGGAAAATACCAAAGAGGGCACTTCCGCTTCCGCTCATGGCAGCATACACGGCGCCAGCATCATACAGGCTCTGTTTGATGGCAGCCAACTCAGGATGCATAGCAAAGATAGGAGCCTCAAAGTCGTTTACCAGCTCATCTTTCCACGTCTCGATAGGCTGTCTGACAATATCTCTGCAGCACTTTGCCGGAGTCTTTGGTACAATGGCTGCATACGCGTCACGCGTACTTACTGCTACTGAGGGCTTTACCACAGCCAGATAGTAACCGCCAAGACCAGCGCCAGGCACATCGGCAGGCATCAGTACATCACCAATTCCTTCGGCATAAGAAGGGTCAGCGGTAATGAAAAAAGCACAGTCTGCACCTAATTTGGCTGCATAACGTTCCATCTCAGGTATACCAATATTCAGTCGGAAACGCTCATCCAAAAGGCGAATCATATAGGCTGCATCGGAAGAACCGCCTCCCAAACCAGCCTGTGTGGGAATGCGCTTCACGAGATGTGCATGAACACGAGGCAACTGGAAGTCGGCAGCCAAGAGCTGATAAGCTTTTATCACAAGATTGTCTTCTTCATTACAGTCGACATCATTTCCTGTGATTTTAAGGTCACAGGGTGACTCACTTGGAAATTTCTCATCCATGTACTTGATTTCAAGTGCATCGGTAAGAGGTATGGGATAAAAGACGGTTTCAAGATTATGATAACCATCCGGACGCTTACTTACGATATTAAGTCCAAGATTTATCTTGGCGCAAGGAAATGTAATCATATACTTATTTCTGTTTAGGGTTTATGCTGTAAAATTGCAGAGAACATCAAGCTTGCTTGAATATCTGCCGAGCGCAGCTTATCTTATGCAAAGATACGATAATTCATACATAAAGCAAAATTAATTTTATTTTTTTTCGCTTACAAAAATAAAAAAAGCTTATAACAAAACTAAACTATTCGAAATGAATCAGGCAAGTAAGTTTATTCCTTGCTGTTTTTTCTATTTTCTTATGTGTTCTCGTATAATAAATATATATCTTTTATTCCTAATTTCTTAGTTCTCTTTTTAGAGATTAATGGACATTATGATTACAAAAATTAACTAACATTTAATATTGTTTCACGTGAAATGCAATATCCGAAATTACAAAAAGGGTAACAATTAAGTCCTGAGTTGTATTTTTATCTCAAAACGGACTTAACCAAAAATAGGTAGGTCGGTTCGAGTGAACCGATTGACAATATGTTGGCAAGTAGTAGGCAACCGCAAAGAAAACGGATTGATTACCCTTATGTGGTGCGGTGGGGGGCTGTCTCTGTAGGACAGAACTTGCTGTACATGGAAATAAGTGGCAACTGTCTCCGACGGGTCCTAACGCCGGACGGGCGGTGTTTTTCATGGCCGGCTACCGCCGGAACGCGACGAAGTGACGGCATCGTTTTGATTTTTCGGCACCGCGATCGAGTTTTAGGCATCGTTTTGATTAGAGAGGGCAACGCCCTCTCCCGCTCAAGCGTTCGCGGACCCCTCTCCACGTCATCACGAAAGGATATTGCGCACGCACGCACGTAGACGCGCACGCACGCGCAGTATAACAAATATGGCTTACCAAAAGGCAAGCCACATAAGTTAATGGGTAAAACATTGGTAAATAGCACCAATAACTCCTAAAACAATAAAAAGCGTAAATAAACCTAATAATACGCAATAACAGAACTTTATAAATTTATTCATACCATAATAACGGCATAAAGATTACTTTATTGTCTTAGAAGCAGATAAAACACCACCAAAGAGGTTACGTATAACATCGCCAGTCCATTTAGCAGCATATTTAACATGGTCAGTAACATTGCCATTTTCATCGTAGCCACGTTCATTAACTGCCGTTTCGGTAGACATTTTATGGCCACGCGCTTGCTCATAGGCCAATTTAGCAGAATTGACCGCAGCATCACGAGTAGCAGCAGCAATTTGAGAAGCATAAGGCACTTTAGCACGCTCAAGTTTAGTCTGTACCTCAGTGAACAACGCTTGAGCACGAGAAGCAGCAGCAGAAGCATAAGAAGCAGCAGCAGAAGCATCATTTGCTTTAATACGTGAAGCGATTTCTTCCATCTCCTTAGCGAACTTTTCGCCTTGATGTTCGGTAATAAAGACAAGTTGTTTGCGCTGTTCCTCATTACACTGCTTAACAATGTTAGCAATATCATTTTGTATCTTCAAATTTTCTTCCTGCAAAGCCTTAATACGTGTTTCGGTTTCGGCTTGCTTGGTAGCTTCCTGCGTCTGTTTGATAGTGTCCTGTTCGGTTTCATTACCAATGCGATTTTCACGTTTGCGCTTCTCATATTCCTCATCAGATATCAACTTTTCATTGTGTAACTTGTCAAGTTGGTCAAGGAAAGAAAGTTCATCGCGGTCGTTCTGAATACGCTTACCGCGTGTATCTTCCTTAACGCGCTCAATATCGGCAGTATTAGAAAGCAGCGCATTAAACATCTGGGCACGCTGTGTTGAAGAATTTGTAAGCGCGGCAACATCAATCGTTGGAGCAGAACCAGCGGAAGGAGCGGCCACAGGATTAACAGAAGCAGCGGCAGGGGTAGAACCATCACCAGTAGAGGGGTTAATACCTGCTTGTATTTTGCCCTCTTGCTGCAAAGAAGCATTATCACGAGTTAACTCGCGTTGTCGCTGATAATCAAGGAGTGCATTCTCCTTAGCAAAATCATTTTGTTGCTGATTTAGTTGTTGTTGCATCTGAAATTGTTGTTTCGCAAGTTTTTTGGCTTGGGTGGTCGAAGACGTATCACCACCAAAAAGCGAAGAAATGCCATCACTAATGGCTCCTATACCAGTAACGGCACTGCCAATATTAGCAATACCACCAAGTAAACTTCCAAAGAATCCCATAATTATACATATTTATGAATGATTATACAATAAAATGGCAAGAGCTGTGTCGAAATCGGCACAGCTCGAACCAAAAATTTAAATATTTATTCAGGTTTTACTTCGGTAGAAGTATTGTCTGAATCCTCATCGAATGTGTCATAAGACATAGCAAGAGGTTTAAGTACATCCTGTATCTTCATGGTGAAGAGAGATTGCACAATAAAGTTATCAGGACGTGCAGCAGAGCCGTCGATATCCTCGGAAGAACTATCTACAGGTGTAGAAGTAGAACCATGATACACATCATCATTGTAGAATATGCGGTCATAGTCACCTAACCAAGGATAGCGAGTAAGATATCGCCATTGCTCACTGGCCTTAGGCAAAGATGGGTAAAACTGGCGAATCTGGGCAAATTTATTATCGGCCATAGATTGATAAAGAGCATCACCAGTTTGCAGTATACGGTCAAGATAATAAGGACTCATGGAATCAATAAGGCTTCGTCTTGACATATCGCCATTAACGATATTTTTCTTAAACTTAAAACCAGAGAAACGAGGAACAAAACCGAAACCAGAAGAATAATCCAATTTATCTTTAGTGTCAGCAGTCATATCAGTGTAACCAATATCGCCAGCAATGAAACCAAAAGGACTAACTTCCATGCCTAAAGCATCAAAGTCAGAAGAAGGCAAAGTAAAGCGGTCAAGACCATAAAGAGATGTGTCAGTACCCTGAAAATAACCTGATTTAGGTACAATGGCAGAAAGACAAATGAGATAGCCATGCTTATCACTATGGAACTTACAACCAGTGTCACCAAAGCCAATGCCTTTACCAGCATAAGAACCAAGACGTTCACCTGTCTGAGAAGAAACATCGGCGGTATCAGCAGTACTGAATACATCATTAATCTGCAAAGGCAGAATATCGGTCTTAACCTGATAAACGTCTTGATAAAGGCTGTTAGCTACTTGAGCATTGAAATGGTTACGCACCCAAGTAGACATTTTTTGGCCTATAACAGAATCCTTATTAACAAAACGTGTAAGACGTTTAACAACATCAAGGGCAATAAGATTAAGAGAAGATACCTGGACATTGGGCTGAACAGAAGTAGAAATGGAAGGCGTCTGAGAAGAAGTACCACCATAATTAACATAAGGAAAAGGACCTAAAGAAACAGTATCAAGAGAAGCACGATGAACAGAAACAAAATCATCATTACTTACATAGTAACAATCAGATAAAGACGATAAAATAACACTACAAAAATCTTCATCGTTACAAACATTTGGGAGATAAGAGTCACTAACATTCTTAAGAAAAACAAATACACCAGTATCAGTCCAAGAAACAGAACGTTTAGGGGCATAAGTATCAAACCAAGCCTTATAGAAAGCAAAGATAGGCAAGGCATTGACCTTAGTCCAATCCTGCAAAGCAAGAGAATAACCAAGACCAATCAAGACAGAGCGGAGGTGCTTAGCACGAGTAGAATAACGAAAAGCAGCAAGAACATGTTTATCGCCAGCAACAAAGTTAACAAGATAATCTGCACTATTAGGAGAAACAGCATTATCACGGGACTGAGCAGGAGTCAAGAGGACATGCATATCGCAAGAATGAGAAAGATTATCAGACTGCCACTGATTTTGCAAAGACTCTGCATACTTAAGCGCAACCATTGGAGTACACATCTTATAAGTAATAGGCGAGGGTACAGTTGTGTCAATTTCGTAAAAAGTAGCAACAGACCCAAACTGCTGAAGCAAAAGACACTTAGCAAGATATGCATTATAACAATAAGGCAACTCGGTAGGAATAACAGAACCATGATAAGGCATATTTGAAAGCATAGCCTCATAATAGCCACAGAGGTCAGACCAAGGGACGAAAACAAACTTGTTTACAAGTGAAACACGAGCAAAAGAAGGTACGGGCATAGGAGCAAGACGCACCAACTGCTTAGCAGAAACGGAAATATTACTATCTGGTAGAAGGAACTGACAAAATAAAGGCTGACAGAAACCAAAGTCCATAGTAGTATTGTTGTCGAAATCAGTATTACGTAAATACTTTTTAGTACTCTTACCAAGAGAGATACCACCAATTTTAAATCCACTCATAATTATTCGGGGTTAGTTTCAGTTTGAGAATCGGGGAGAGAATCAACAATTTTATTAATTTGCTCCTCAGAAGGTAAATCACCATCAAGTATGGAAGCGTTTTCAATCTGGAGAGGAACACCAGCACGGAGAAGATTTTCCAAAGAATAATCTTCAGGGTGAGGAATCTGAGAACACACTTCAGCATTATCTACTGAGACGAAAGACACACGCTTAACACCTGCGGAATCAACCAAAAGACGTTGCACAAAATCTTTAACGTGAACAGTACGACAAGAACGGCCGTACGAACGCGGAATTTTTGAAAATCTAAAAGACATAACAATTAAATTTAAATTTAACATAAACGTTTATCGAAATGAGACTTAAACATACGTTTAGTCCGTTCAATAGTATCTTTATCTTTTTGTTTCTTTTCATGAATCAACTTTCGTTCAGCAAAAGAAGTAGTTTCATAAACACTCAAAAAATAATGAGAATCGGCAAACAAAGATTGCACCTCGTGATAGAGAGCAGAGTCAGAACAAAGAGCAGAATCCAAAAAACAAGGTTTATAATGCTTCAAAAAAGAAATATCTTTATTTTTGCTCCACAAATCAAAAGCGAAATCAACGTCACTAACAATAGAAAGATTACCATCCAAAAGGACAGAATCAACCAAAGAAGACAAATCTAAATGACGATAGACCAACTTATAAAGAGCAGTCTTAGTCATATCGAGAGTCCAAAATTTTTTATAAATATTATGGACTTGCAAAAACTCATTATACTTGTTAATCTCCTTACGTAGACGGTTATCAAAGGTACTACGTAGATACTGATGACCAAAATCAGTTAGATACCTATCATAAAGAGGTTTACCAGTTGTCGGAGATAAACGCGAAGACTTAACTGAATAATACATTAACTTATTAACAATATAAGAAGATAAAGGTACAACCTTACCCGATAAAGGTTCAAACACACCATTATTAAGTGCATTAACGACAGAATCCTTATCAAATAAGTTAATCTGTTCCAACTGAGAAAGGCCAATACCTTTAGATTGCCAATGTTTAGGCAAAGACTTCTTTATCATACTCTTACGTATGGCATAAGGAATACCGAAAGAAGTATCATTTTTATCCAAGTAATTAGCAATAGAAGGTATATTGTAGAAAGACATATCTTTGGTTATGTACTTAGAAACATACTTAGCAGATGCAGCACCATTATTAAGAGTGGGCGAAACACCTAAACCATCATTATCAACATATTGATGGCCATCAAACTTAGGAAACAAGAAACCATGCTCAGACCAAAGAGAACGAGCCTTTTCTACAAAAGCAGGCCAGTCAACACCATGCTTGAGGAGAAACAAACCATGATAATGTGGGCGCTGAGTATTTTTACCATACTCAGAGCAAAAGAAATACTTATACATATAAGAGCCATAAGTGCGTTGCATGTACAGGTTAATGCGGTCAAGAAACTTTAATACATCGTCATGACGAAAACAAGGCTGTTTCAAAGGTTCAAAAATTGGCAAATTATCATCGTTATAAGTAAAAGTCAGAAACACACCGATGCCACCATTACGATAAAACATATTAATCTCATAGGCAAGACGGGTACACCAGTCACTTTGTACAAGGGACCGGCATTCCAAACACTTACCGCAAGGAACTTGATACTTTTTCGGTGAAAGGTCGTACACCTGATAGGGTGATTTATTACTTATCGTCAAAGGACTTGTACACATGAGATGGAAGTTTATAAATTTTACGGATGGTAGAGCAAGAAGTATGTATAACTTGCTGTAGTTCTGATAACTCCTGATAGGAGTAAACCTTATCAGGAGACCAAGAAGCGAGAACGTCAGATGCTTTTTGCTGCATCAATGATAGCAACAAGGATACACGATTATCATTTTCGATAACTGACATGATAATCGAAATTACGATTGTGTTCGACAAAGGTGCTATCTGTAGTAACAATAACAGCACGGCCACGTACAACAACATCACGACTGGTAGAACAAGATGCCAAGGTGGAGACACCAAAGAAACCAGCAACAGCGGTAAGAATGTACACCAAAATCTTAATAATCAATTTAATCAAATCTTTATTCATAAGCAAAAAATTAAAATTTAAAATAAGTACGCAAAAAAGGGTCAGAGGAAACAAAAGGCACTATATTGACAGAATTATAGGCATGAATCAAATCAGTAATTTCTACAACAAAAGGAGAAATATCTCCACCAGTTTCAAGAACAAGTTTAGCTACTTTGACATAATTGCGTATCTCTGAACGAAGAGCCAAAGAAATAACAACAGCATCAGCAATAGAAACATTATACATAAACATTATTTTTACACGTTAGCAACGACAATCGAAATTAATTGCTTGGTTGCGAGGGCAAAAATAACACTTTCAAAACATAATGGACATTATGATAAATAGTTGATATAGGAACTCTCCTTTCATATATGAAGTTTGTGCCACTTGTGCCAAAGTGCCATGTGGCATTTCAGTACCAAAAGTAACATAAATACTGTTTTTTTTCTATATTTTCTATATTTGTGCCACTTGGCGCATTGGCGTAAGTGGCGCAAAGTGGCACAAAATATCTATTCTGCTATAACTGAAATTTTTCCATCTTTCAAGCGGTCTGCATTGCAAGTCAACTTTAGACTGCCAAATCCTGACCATCTGCCTTGATAGTCTGACGTTCGGTGCTCAAGACAAGTTTATAGACTGGTTTGGTGGTTTCCACTGTTTCTACCAACACACGCTTGCCATTCTTATAACCCACAGCCACGACTTTACCTGGCTGATACTTTGTCTTCCCAACTCAGATTTCCTCTATGATTTCGTTCATGGCTTTGCGATTCTTAGGATTATGCGGACAGTCTTCTGCCATATGGCCGAGAGGAATGATCACCACAGCCTCGTAGCCCTCGCGTGGGAAGACTTTCTTCATCTTGTTGCTGTCATAGGCACATACCCAGCAGGTACCCAATCCGCGTTCTGTGGCAGCCAGGCAAAGATGCTCGGCAGCTATCGCCACATCAATGTCACCATGAGGTTTGTTGTCGTATTTTCGCACCCAGTTGTCCTCGGTGTTCTTCATACCGACGATATACATAGGAGCCGTCTTGAACCACTCTCTGTCGTAGCATTCCTGCAATTTTTTCATTGCTTGTTCCGAACGTACGATGAGCCATTTCCAGGGCTGGCGGTTGCATGCTGAAGGAGCCAGTCGTACGCACTCCATTATATACTCCAGATCTTCCTTGCTTACAGGTTCTGCCGTAAACTTGCGGGCGGAGAATCGCTCGCCTGCCAATGATTTAAAATCTTGCATAATCTTCTACTTTATTCAGGTTCGTATTGGAAAATTGAAAATAATTGTAAATTTCACATCGCAAATGTACAAAATATCCCTCAAACGCCAAAACATTTGAGGGATATTAACAGAATATCTTCTTAAAACTTCTATTTCTCCTTTCCGAAAAGATTATCTTGAGGAGTTACGGTCGTAGGCGTACCTACTTTGCCACCGATGTGGCTGGAACTTATGTTGACATCCAAGGCATTTTCGAAACTAAGGCCTATCTTTGCCTTCGCTACATCCACATTGTTGAACATGACGTTGAATACAGGCTTGGCCTCAGTACCTTGGAGCACAAGGGCTGCTTGCTTCACATTGTTACACTTCAGTCCGTCGATGAAAATATTTCTGATGGTAGAGAAGTAATGATTGTCCTGCCCTTCACCAGCATAACGGCTGGTGACATAAAAGAGGTCTTCCACCTCGTCGAAACTGCAGTTCTTCACATACACATTCTCTACAAAACCACCGCGGTCGGGATTGGTCTTGATGAAGATGCCGCGCTTGCAATAGCCCGCATAGTCGCAGTCTTCTACAATCACGTTTCTCACACCTGCCGACATTTCGCTTCCTATCACCACAGCGTGCAGTCCCTTGAAATGGCAGTTGCGGATAATGATGTTCTCAGAAGGCATCTTGGCGTTCCAGCCGTCATTGTCGCGTCCGCTCTTGATCGCCACGTTGTCGTCGCCGTTGTTAAACTCCACGCCTTCTATCAGTACATTGCGCGAGCACTCTGGGTCTATTCCGTCGTTGTTCACAAGTTTAGCATCATAACGCAGATTGCGGCAGATGATGTTCTCGCTCTTCAGCAGATGCACACACCAGAAAGGAGAGTTGGTAATCTTTACTCCCTCAATGGTTACGCCCTGACAGTTGTACAGTTGCAAGAGCTGTGGGCGCAGCCAGTGACCCTTACCGAACTGGCGGTCCTTCAGTGCCACCTCCTCATGATTCATCTTGCGGCTCAAGTCTTTGTCAAGTTTCTGCTTGGGTCGCCACTGGGCAAAAGTCGTCATGGCGTTTCCGTCGATGGTTCCCTCGCCGATAATGGCTACATCATGGCATCCATAACCATAGATGAAGGGCGAATAGTTATAGAGGAAAGTTCCCTCCCAGCTGGTGCTAACCACGGGATAATACTTCTCCTCGGGGGCAAATTTCAGTGTGGCGCCCTTCTGCAGTTCGATACAGACATTGCTGGCCAGCACGATAGGTCCCTTAATATAATAGGTACCCGCGGGAACCACAATTTTTGCTCCCTTCATGGCAGAAGCCTTCCTGATGACCTTGGCAAAGGCAGCCCGGCAGTCAGTCTTTCCATCGTTCTTTGCTCCCAACCGGCTGATAAGCAGAGTCTTTTCTGCTATTTTTGCACCGGAAATATTAGTAAGGATACTGTCGCGAAGTCGTACCCTCTCCTGCTCTACGGCAGAAGACAGATGACAGGTATTTTCGTCCTTGGAATGAGAATGCGAACCGCAATTCACCTGCCGTGCGTTCGCTGTGAGGCAACAGAATGCAAGACATACTGCTGCCAAGAGATTTGTTTTAGTTTTCATAGGTTAAGTGTTTTGATTAAATGCTATTATCTAAATATATGAGTAGTTCGGGGTGTTATCTGTTGCGATGTTTCATGTACCAGGGGTGTACGAAGAAATTGTAGAGCCCTAAGCTGATGATCAGCAGTCCCAAGCACGCATAAGGCGCACGGCTGCTGTCGGAAGAGAGGAAACCAAACTTCAGGAGAAAGCCCAGACTGATGCCCGTCTCCCATGCCAGGAAGAAAGAACTCTGGCTGGTGCCTCGCTGACAGTGTTTTGACAACTTGAGGTAGAAAAGCAGAAAACGGCTTCCGATGATGCCAGAGGCAAAGCCTATCATGGCTGGCTGCATGTAATCGAGTGCCCGTGCCTGATGGGTGAACTCCATCAGCACAGCCGCTGCCAGCACGATGATACCCGAAAGCACCTCACTCTTCAGTTCGGCATTGGCAAAGGCAAAACGCTCAGCCACTATTGCCATGGCCAGTCCTGCCAACAACATAGCATAGTAGGTAACACTGTGAACCTGAGCCAACAGCACGCCAACCACCATCATGATGAGTATCAGATTGACAAAGAGAGGCAAGCCCTGCGGCAGGAAGAAGCGGTCAAGACTGAACAGTGGCATCTTCTCGGATGGGGCCTTGAAGGGGAATCGCACCATCGCTATCAGCACAAAGGATGCAAGTGCCAGCACACCCGAAAATACGGGGATGTAACAATAGCCCCAGAAACCGTAGACTAAGAGTGCTGCTAAAGGTCCCATGGCCAAAGCCAGTCGGCCAAACCATGCTATGATGTGATTGGCTGCCGTGCGCTGAAACGACTCGCAGATGTCTATCGCCAGCGTACTGCCCAGTACCATCGCTGCCAGTCCCAAGAAGGCTCCGATGGCAAAACGAACCAAGAGCAACAGTCGGAACTCCATCTCCACTCCCAGCACAAACTCTAAATAATAAGCCATGCCCATACAGAGCACCAAGCCCAGGATGGAGTACTGGCATACATGGTTGCGACGATAGCGCTGAACATAATAAGAGCAGAACCCGCCCAGGGCAAAGAGTCCTGCTCCATATATTCCCATAACCAGTCCAGTCTGCATGCCGTCCAGTCCTCTGCCCAACAGATAGAAAGGCAAGGTGGGCAGCAAGCCATAAGCCGACATCATGAGCAGCAGATTGGCAAGAGCCAGCATCCAGAACTCACGATGCCATAACTTCAGATGTACTGGTGTATTCTGTGTATCCATACTTTAATTTAGTAAGATTCTTCGGCAGAAGGATAGCCTCCTGTCTTCACTGCATCGACATACGATTGTACCCCCTTGGTCATCTCCTCACCCACATGGGCGAAGTGGCGCAAGAACTTTGGCTTGAAACCCTGAGTCATTCCTAAGGCGTCGGCATAAACCAATACCTGTCCGTCGCAACCAGCGCCTGCACCGATACCTATAGTTACAGCCTTTACCTGGCGTGTCACCTCAGCAGCCAACTTGGCTGGCACTTTCTCCAAAACGATGGCAAAACAGCCAGCCTTGTCGAGGGCGATGGCGTCGCTGATCAACTTCTCAGCCTCGGCTTCCTCCTTGGCACGGATGCCATAACCGCCAAACTTGTTGACGCTCTGTGGGGTGAGTCCCAAGTGTCCGTGTACAGGAATACCTGCATCGATGAGCGACTTCACGGTGTCGATGATCTCGATACCACCTTCCAACTTCAGTGCGTCCACACCCGTCTCCTTCATCATTCGGCAGGCATTGCGCAGCGCCTCCTCGCGGCTTATCTGATAACTGCCAAAGGGCATGTCGCATACCACGAGAGCATGGTTGACGGCACGTGTCACACTGCGGGCATGATAGATCATCTCGTCTACGCTGATGGGCAGTGTATTGGCGTTGCCTGCCATGACGTTAGAGGCAGAGTCGCCTATCAATATGCTGTCGATTCCTGCTGAATCGATAATGCCTGCGGTAGTAAAATCGTAAGCGGTAAGCATAGTAACTTTCTCGCCAGCCTGCTTCATTTCAGCAAAGGTCTTGGTGGTGATTTTCTTCTTGTCAGTCGATAAATATCCCATTTTTTTGTCTGTTTTTGAAATCAAGTGCAAAGTTACAGCTATTTAGGCACACTACAAAGAAAAAAGCCTTTTTTTTCACTTTTTGCCCTTCTCGTCTACCACCTTGCACAGGTCTTCATAGCCAAAGTCCTGATAATCATCGATCACATAATCGGAAAATGGAGCGATGGCTTCACGCGAATTGGTGGTGGCAAGTCCAAGGGTGAATGCGCCCGATGCCCTCACGGCACGCAGTCCGTTGAAACTGTCTTCCAGTCCTACACACTCCTCTGGCTTCGCACCAAAGCAGGCAGCACCCTTGAGGTAGCAGTCGGGATCGGGCTTGCTGCGGGCAAAGTCCTCGCTGGTAAGCACACGATCGAAGTAAGACTCCAACTCTGGATGCTGCTCGTACACGCTGCGCATCTTTGCCATGTTACTGCTGGTCACCACGGCACATTTCACGCCATGCTCTCGCAGATCGGCAACAAAGGCTTCGAAGCCCACGATATAGTCGTACTTCATGTGCAGTTCAAACTCATCGAGCCTACGGGTAATACGGGCTTGCTCTGCTTCTACGCCCTGATAGTCTGCCACATGGGCGAAGACGGCATCATCGGAAAAATATTTATCGTAGATTTGCACCAGCGTCTGTCCCTTGATGCGAAGGGCGAAGTCGGGCAACTCTGGATGATATTCCTTACCTATCATTCCCCAGAATACGGAGTACTGGGTCTCTGTATCGAGCACCACTCCGTCGAGATCAAATAATGCTGCTTTTATCATGTTTCTTATATAAATTGTTCTTACTTAACTTCTTTAACTTCCCCATTTGCGCAAATTCTTTTAATTTAAACCATACACCACCAGCTGACGAGGAAGGTCACGGTGAAGTCGACCACAAAACCATGATAGATGCTCAGAGCGATATAGCGCTGACCCACGGTCTGCGAGAGAATGGGCAAGGTGGTGTCCATCGTGGTGGCTCCTCCTGCAGAAATAGGTGCCAGCGGACCAAACCAACGGGCCATTAGCGGAGCACCCAACAGGGTAAGCATCTCGCGTATGATGTTAGCCAAGAGGGCTATGGTTCCCAATTCGGCACCACGATATTCGGTGATGAAGATACTCGACAGCGAATAATAGGCGAAGCCACTGTTTATCGCCATGCAGTCGGACAGGGTGCGGTGAAGCACTGTCCATATCAGCAACGCTCCCAACCACGAGCCTATTATCGTGACAACAGGCAACAATGCCATGCGAGGACTCAACGAACGAACCTCCTTCTTCATTTCCGGATTCAGTCCGATGCCCAATCCCACGAAGAGCAGCAAGCCACAGAGTGCCACAAAACTCACGTCTCCATCGAGAAGCCATGAAGGCACCATCTTCTCTATTCCGCCCAGCAAGCCTATGACGAAGAATCCCACCACAATGAGACTTCCCTTCATCACCCTCAGCCCACGGATGAGAGAAGATCCTTGCAAGCCTTCTTTCTCGGCAGGATTCCCTTCTTTGTCGGTAGAAGTTTCTTTCTTCACATTCTCCAGCACAGTATTGTTCTTCGAAACTCTCCAAAGCATACAGGCTAAGACACAACAGCCCAAGGTGGCAGCCGAAGAGAGCAACAACGCCTCTACGCCAAGCGTGGGCAGAGAGCGGACAATCATCTCGTTGCTTCCCACCTCAATGCCCAACAGGAAGAGCAACAGCCAGATGAGCCAGGTGACGATTCTGCCCTGCCATCGCGCAGCCACATCGGTGAGTGAGATGCGTGCTCCTGTCGACAGCTTGCGACAGAGAACTCCCGACAGGATTCCCCAAAAGATAAACAGAATGACTATAAACATAACCTCTCGACAGCCTTATTGATTAAGGGCAAAATACTTCCACAAAGGGGCTGCCATCAAACTCTGCCAAACCTCGCCTTTTTGCAACATATCTTCCACTTCCTGACGTGTAAAGATGCGCACCTGCACATCCTCACCCTCATCTAAGTGCTGTTCACTTAACAGTTCAACGTCTGTCGCCAAGAAGCAGTGAGTCAGATTGGTATGCGTGCTTGGGTTGGCAGAAATAGTCATCCATTCCTGCCAGTTGCCACCACCAAATCCAGTCTCCTCCATCAACTCTCTTCTGGCAGCAGCCATAGGCTTCTCACCTTTCTCTATAACGCCCGCACACAACTCGTTCACCGTCTTGCCCAAGGCATAACGGTACTGACGCACAAAAACAAACTTACCTTCCTTCGTGATGGCTATTGTGTTCACCCAGTCGGGGTATTCCAACACATAATACTCGTCAATGACAGCTCCTGTCGGCAACTCCACCTTGTCAACCCTTGCCGTGAGCCAGGGTTTCTCTATCAGATAGCGTTGCGAGAGCGTCTTCCATTTCATATCGTTATTTTCCATCTTTCTCATTTTTTTGGCTGCAAAATTACTAAAATTCTTTCGGATAATCTTATGATAGGTGCAAAAACCGTCATCTTTGCTTGTTTATTTTACTCACATATTACTCACAAAACACTTGAAAAGCATGAAAATTTAGTGTAAGTATACTAAAAATAAAATAAAAAAACAAGGTGCTAAAAATCATATAACAATCTGATTTCTAAGACCTTATTCTTTGAGCGAGATACGGGAGTCGAACCCGCCTCCCGGGCTTGGGAAGCCCTGTTTACACCTCGACAACATATTGATACTGAACAACTT
>ERZ1034687.114-NODE-114-length-49870-cov-32.863896_pt1 | contig 49870 bp, 42 predicted proteins | sample MGYA00520704_ERZ1034687 | MGnify/ENA primary metagenome ERZ1034687 (study PRJEB33766, sample SAMN09781762) | gut metagenome | biome: gut microbiome | host: Homo sapiens | place: Madagascar | study: EMG produced TPA metagenomics assembly of the PRJNA485056 data... | reverse complement strand
ATATGATACTGTTTTCGTTAATAAAAAGATGATAGAATTTTATAAACGTATGATTCACTGTCACGAGAATAGAATTAAAGAGAAGAGAAATTTAAAGGAATAGTTATGACAAAACCTTACAGAATCAAGCATAAGGCTAGTGGATTGTACTACCAGCCTGCAATCAATCATAGTAATCTTTCCAAGAAGGGAAAGGTGTACATGACAAATAACTCACTATTGATGATAAATAATAGCTATGATTATATATCTATTAGTGTTAGAAAAGGCACGAAGGTACATGATATTTTAGAAAAAGAAATGCCATTAAAAGGCGTAGAAGTTTTTTATGGAACAGCAGTTTGTTATCGTGTTCCAAAGAGTGAATTTGAAAAAGAAGAATTATAGCGTATGAAGAATAAGATTTTAAATTTAGTCAAGTCAGCCGTTTGGTTCGTCTTGTGTTTGCTTGTAGGTGCATTGATTTTTGAGGGCATTCGCTCGTTTGCTAATATCAACAAACCTGCAAAGAGAGTTGGTGTATCTGTAATCACAGAAGAAGAGCACGATTATCTGGTAGTGGACACGAAACACGGAGTTTGTGCTATTCACGCAGAGAGCTGCCCTTGCCATTTAGACACCGTGGGTATCTATGTGGTTGATAACAAAGATACAACTTATGTGATTAAAAAGAAATAGCGTATGAAACAAAGAATATTAGATATGTGTTGCGGATCTCGTATGTTTTATTTCGACAAACAAGACCCACAGGTTCTTTTTACCGACATAAGAGAATATCACGACACATTAAGTGATGGACGCAAATTAGACGTACAGCCCGATATGATAGCTGATTGCACTAATTTGCCATTCGAAGATGAAACATTTAATATGGTAGTTTTCGACCCTCCTCATCTGTTAAAAGTAGGATTGAACTCATGGCTATGCAAGAAATATGGTAAGCTGCCCGAAAATTGGCAAGCATTCATCAACGATTCTATCCATGAGGGCATGAGAGTGCTGAAAACAAACGGAACACTCATTTTCAAGTGGAACGAGCAGCAGATAAAGGTTAGTGATGTACTAAAGGCAATCACCGATTACAAACCGATATTCGGACATCGTACCACTATCAAGAACCAAACTATTTGGATGGCATTCATGAAATAAGTAACCCGCAATCCCCACCCAGCTATCACAGCCGAGTGGGGATTTTTTTCGTCAAAGACAATTAACATAATAAATTTAAACCCTATGAAAAACTAAAAAAGTAAAATTAAATCAACTTATCTATGTATTTATCCAAATCCTTTTCGTACTAAATCAGTTCGGTCCATCCTTTGCGCTTCTGTCCTTTGGGAAGTCTTCCTTCCTTGACCAACCGGTCAAAGGTAGCCCTGGAAACACGGACATAACTGCAAGCCTCAGCTTTACTGATCGGTTCATCCTTGTTGGCGATTTCGTGCAAGAACTTCAACATCATGTTATTTTGAATCTTGCTTGTCAGGCATCTTCCACTCTGAATGCGCTCATGAAATTCCATCAGGAGCGAATCAATCATCTTGAGTTCTTCACTAATCTCGGCCATACGCTAGCATTTTTTATTATGATACCAGAAGGCAAATCCAATTCCGACAACAACCACTAAGAAGAGAAAGGCAATATAGCATCTGCCCAGAGTCATTAATCTCTGCTCGCTCTTGGTAAGCGTCCGCTCACATGGCACAGGAACCTCAATAGAATCATACCTAAAGATAGTGTCAAGCTTCACCTTATATATATTATGGTAGCGGTCCCGATAAGCAACCTTGCTAATCATAACTGTATCACCCTTCTGATAGACAAACACCGAATCCTTTAAGTATACGCTGTCCGTCTTGGCAACAGTGTCGGTTCTCACAATGTATTCCGTGTGATATTCGGGAACCTTGATGTATTCCTTCGTCTTGCATCCTGTAAATGCCAATAGGATAACCCCAATCACCAAGCCGATGCAAGCCCATATCCAAAGCCTAATATCATACCATTTCATGCGCATAACTCCTTTTTCCAAATTCTTAGCCATCTGTTCCGGTCTTCCAGACCGTTTGTTCCACCGTTCACTCTTCTGGTGATCGCCTCGAAAGCGTCCTTGTCGGCAAGAGCATTCAGTTTATGCTTCATCCACCACCACATACCACTCTTGATAGCACCAATCGGTTGCTCCAGCAATTCCGGATTCTCTATGATGTCACCCTTGCAATATCCAGACTTCTGATAAGCCTTGTAGTTGACTTTGCCAGTAAGGTGCAGCAAGCCACGACCCTTGTACTTCTCGCCGTCTCCAGCCTGAGTATTGCCAAGCATCTTGCCGAGTCTTCCCTGCTCATATTTCTTGAAATACTTGGAATTGCCCTTCTCTTTCAGGAATTTCAGACCGCCAGTTTCGTGACAGCATTGTGCCATAAAGTGTGCAGCTCTCAGAGGAGTATTGATTTCAAAGACATCAAGATAGATGTTGATATAATGTAGGAGAATGTCAATTTTATCAACATTTCCTACAGCATTCACCATTTGTTTTCTAGTTATCTTCATCCTTTTGCCTCCTTCTCCTTTTCCAGTTCCTTCATAATCTCGGCAAAAGCCCTAGCAAGGTCCTCTTTGTTCTCCAGAAGAATACTTACCGTCTTCTCCTGCTTCCGTATCTCAGCCTTCTGCCAGCTCTTCTCCCTTACACTTACAAATTCGCAGAACACGCAATATCCTGCCCATATCATAGAGAAGACAGGGAAGGGGAGAACCGTACAGGCAATCAGGTCTATGCAGACCGTCACCATGAAGGGCGAAAAATACTTCCTTGCCTTGTCGCAAGTCTTCTTGAATCCTGTACTTGTCGTAGCCAGTCCGTTCTCTTTCGCTTTCTTGATGCCGAAGAACAGGTCCACGCCCATAGAAATGATAAGAGCACCCATACAGATGGCAATGATCAATGCCGACCTATACAGGTGCTCTTGCAAGAATGTATGAATTATTTCAGCCATATATCATTTATTTTTGATTAATGGCTACAAAGTTACTGGTCTTCCCAATACGTTTTGCGGTATTCCAAACTAGCTATTCATGTACCACCAGATTTTATCAGTAGGGTGGTTTGTTGACTCATCGCAAAGGAAACTGACTGACAGTTCAGAAATTCTTTTTCTTGTCGTTTCCTTGCTTTTGGACCATTTGCCCACCACGTCAATGTGGTCAGCATACATCTTGTTCATCGTCACTGCAAAATCCCAGAAGTTGTAGTCAGGAATGTCCCAAGCCAGGCGATCGTACTCCTTCTTCAGCTCTTCAAAGTCAAAGTAAGGCGCATACTCCTTGTGTACATCACTGTCAAAGTAGTAGATGTTCGCAATGCAGGCTCTTCCTGAGTGCTCATCGAAGTGATGTCTTCTCTCCATCCAGTATAGGAGATTACGTTGAACGATTTGCTCTTCTTCCTCTGTGAATCCGCATTCATCGTTTTGTAGCATGTGGAATGCAGATTTTGCTACGTGATAGAGCGATTTTGATAAATCCATAAGCGTATAGTATTAAAGTGAATATAATGAACACATGGTGCATTTCCAGTTGCTCAGGAGTGATGAGCCAGTGCCGATAATACAATCTGATAGCGTTGATACCGAAGAAATAAAAGAAAGGAATACGGAAAATCCAGCAGTATCTGAAGAAGAAACTTACCGGTATCATGGTCAGTGGCATGTAGATGTATGCCAGTACATAAATCCAGATAACGCAGTTCCCGTTGGAATCGGTATCTACAACTGTTGGTCTAGGGATAATGCCCATAGTCCCATACGCCATACCAGTGACCTACCATCAATGGTATGGGTGCCCACTTTGATAGAAGTTCATAGAACCTCCAAATCTTCCTACTCAACAAGCCTTCCATTACTAAGGCTTTCTCCTCTTCCGAAAGAGTTGATTCTTGTTTTGTTCTCATTTTGTTACGATTTTATGGTTTAGTTTTACATTATGCAAACAATATTTAGATTATGCATGTCAATCTGTTGCAAATATAAACTTTTTCTTTCATAATGCCATGAAAATCAGTCTAATATTAAACTTATTTAAATCTTTATACGCTTATTTGGTTAGAATCTAAATAAATTGTATATTTGCACCATCTTAACTAGCGTGTTTATGACGAAGACAAATTTCGAACTGATTGAAAGACAGAGGGACGACCTGATGAAGGCGTATCGTGCTATAGCCCCTACCTGCCATTCACAGCAGGAAGCATACGAGAAGGTGGTGAAATCGCCAGCTCCGAGATATTATGTATCTCCCAAGCAGGCGTACAGAAAGCTTGAAAAAATGGTTGTTGGTGATTTCTCAACCGTTGACAACATGAAGCCCAACAAGAGGAGAATGTATTACTCCTTGTATGATAAGCTGATGGAAATGTCACAGAAAAAAGAGTTCCTTGGGAAATCGCTCTGGTTCATCTGCCAGTTCTTGGTGAGTGAGCCTGCGCCGGAATTCTTCATCAAGCCAAAGAATATGATGTTCATCTTCAATTATTGCAAAAGATATGGAAAGAGTTATAGGGAAATGGACCTTCGTAAGAAGAAACTTTCTGATCAAGCTGATTCTTAGTCTTGTCTGCCTGGTTCTATGCACGCAGCACGTAGGTTTCTATCAGGGTTGCCCGATTGAAAATCATCTCGTCTACAGCTTCTTACATGTCAACTTATTCCATCTGCTCATCAATCTGATGGTGCTTTGGAGTATAAAGAATAAGATAGATGTAACCCTTTCGTTCGTGGCAGCAGTAGCAGCCAGCTTCCTTCCCATGTTCGTTACAGAGCCGACAATGGGGTTGTCGGGGTTTCTCTTTGCCGCATTTGGCATCATGTGGGGAAAGACCGGCAGGTGGAAAGAGGCTGTCAAGAAGGCAATGCCGTTCATTCTCTTTACCATGGCCGTGCCGAATATCAACGGACTTCTGCATTTTTGGTGCTTCTGGTTAGGATATTCTATAGGATTTCTTCGTAAAATGTTTCATAGGTTTAGTTAATTGCAAAGGCGACTGCTCATCACGAGTAGCCGCCTTCTTTTATGTTATCAACTTATGGAAGAAGAATTTATCTTATTTTGTCTTCTCTTCTGTTCTGTACCTCAACGATGCTTCCTGCAAAGGAATCTGTTGCCTTGAAGTTCGTCAACGCATATTTGAACGTGAAGTATTTCCAAGGCTTGCCACCGAGCGAAATCAATTTGCACCAGTGCTTGCAGTCGTTGCTTCCGTAAATCTCCATGGCTATCTTTCCGTTATCGGAATCAAACAGATGCTTCACTGCTCTGAGTGATTTCAAGTTCATGCTACCGCCCAGCTTCAATGGTCGGGTAGTGAAGGAGCCTCTGTAGTTGTCCGTATCATCGTTGATGTCTGGCTTAGCCATGAGCGAATATACATTTCCGTCGATGTCTTGAATCAGGTTGTCGGGATAATCATTCACTACCGCCTTTGCAGTCATTCCGCTGTTCGCTATTGAGAAAGTCTTGTCTACCATATTATATATATATTGGTAGTCCTTGTCTTGGCTGAATATTCTCAGCAGGGAATCCCGATAATCGTAGGCGATAAGACAATTCGCCAAAAACTCCAGGAACTTTCCATCACCCACGGATATGAAGTTTCTTGGTGTGTGCCCTCTGAGCTGTTCGCTCATGCACGCTACCTGACTACCGCTAGAAGCCATCAATCCTCTCTTTGACGTAAAGTATACCAGTCTGTCTGTAGGCACGAATGGTGAATCTTCATTACATACTTCTCTTGAAATTGGGTGACTGGCACTATACAAGCCTTCTGAATTTACCGACATACCGTAGATACCTTCGTTCGTAAATACAATCAATGGATATTGACCAAACTGTCCTTGGCTTACCGCCTCGGTGTTGGCTGCAATGCCCAATATTCTGCCGGTGCCTACTGTGTTGTCTCCCGATGCTTCAAACACAAACGGGTTGTTCACAACAGACGTAAATATCTGAGAGTTCAAATCTTCCTGAGCACCGTTATCTGTTGAAGGAATGCTTATGCTTGTATCCCAATTTATATCATTTTCAAGTTTTCCGAAATGGTAAGCGCCGTTCAGACGAGGATGCTGTTGCAGCTCAAATCGGATTCCTCTCTGATGCTGTGGATCATATATGATTACCTCTGATGCATTAGGGTCAGGATAATAGAACCAACCGGTCAGCGCACATGTCCTTCCGATGCCCGCCTCTGATTCTACCCATGTTGACATGGAGTTTGCTTCAATCTTCACGTAGTATTTGTATTCGTTTCGTGGTTCACCGTCTAGAGCCGTGAAATGATTAAACCCATCGAAAGGCTTTCTCTTTGCGCCAAAAGAGTTCAGTCTCCCGTTGTATGCAAACATCTTGTCAAAAACGTAGTGTGCCCAGCCGTAGTAATCATCTTTCTGCAGCTGTTCCTGTGTTTCAAGATTAGACAACACACCGTCCTTGATTTCTGCCTTCTGTGTTGTGCCGTTCAACTTAGAAGAGTTGATTCCTATCTGTTCTATCTTATAAAACACAGTTTTACCTAGAAGCTCTTCCCTAATATCATCTTCTGTCTTGTATTCGGGCATGATTCTCATACATGGTTCGCCCGTTGAACTATTTCTTGAATATATAGACTTCTCGTATATGTCACCACTTAGGGTGTCATGAAACGCTTTTCCGTATACTTCATCGGGGTAGGCAAACTTCCAGTCTTTATCTAGCTTGAATGGTTGTACACCCTTGGTTGCAAACAGGCTGATGTTCTTTACAATATCTTTCCAATCGTCACTATTTGGTATAGAAATGGAATAGGAAAGAGTATAGCCGTACATGGTGATGCGTGCGACTTTTGAACGAAGATGTGAATTGCAGTTTGCTGTGACGCATGGATAGCAGATAACCGGGTTTGAAATGCGTGCGTACGTTCCATCAAATAGTTTAAGTGCTGACCTTACGAAAAACGGAAACAAGAAAATATTGTCTTCTGCTGCTTTATTTATAATGGAAGATACATGTCCTACTACAGCTGTCTGAAATAGGTTCTTGTTGTTTTCATCATCTATCGTAACGCTGTACCCCATAAATTTCTCTGTTTTCGCCTCTGGATTTGTCGTGACCGTTACTTTACTCACTACGTTATCACCATTGTTTTTGATGTATCTTATCTTTTCAATATAACATACATCACCATTCGCATCATATTTAATTTTAAGTTCTTTACTATTCACGAACCCTTCATATTTAATACTTGTGTCAGCCTCAACGTTCCCAGCGTAAAACATATAGAAATGCACTTCTGGCTTAGGCAACTCTGTTCCAAGGTTCTTATACATGTTTCCTTTATATTTCAGGTAATGCAAGCCATCCTCTGTAGCAACAACCAGCGTATTGCCTATACTCTTGATGTCCTTTACCTTTCCAACTTCAAAACTTGCAGGAACTCCACTAGGCGGCATTTCGATTCCGTTGCTTCCTCTAACATACCAGTAGATGGTCCGGTCTTCATCGTAAGCAATGATGTTCTCGTAATCTGCCATCTTATGAACGTACATGATCTTCTGCCCCGTAATCTCACCAATCTTGACAGGATTCTGAATAGGCTTCATTTCCCCATCACGAAAGATAAAGCCGTCAGACTCCAGTAATTCTGAATCGTCTGAAAGCAAGTCACTCGGCACATTCGTCATTCCCTTACCAAAACTCAAAGTCTTTCTTTCCAAGTTTCTTTCCATAGCTCTTTTGTTTATATTTTTGCAGCAGTATGTACACCGTCACCACCGCTTCTTGTTTTTTCTTTCTTCTTCCATTGAGGCTTCTCCATGTCGTTGACACTCACCCAAAGACCGATTGCCGTACTCATCAGAACATCATCATGATTACCGTTGCCCACGATATTACCAAGACTTCCATCATCATGTCGCTCATAGATTCTCAGTTCATGATACATTTCCTTGTCGGGTTCATCCCAGAGCATATCATCCACAAACTGCTCCAGGTTGTCAATTATCCATCCCTTTGTCAGTTTGTTGGTTTGGAAACCATACTTTGCTAGTACATCATCAGTTACGTCTTCCGGGCTGGTAGTACGCTGATAAAGATTATCGTAGTAGTCGGCAATCTCGTTCAGGATGCTTCCGAAGTGGTCACCTTCCGTATTGTTGTTTTTCTCTCGGTCAGCCGTATTACTCTCAATCACCAGCAGGGCATCATCATAGTAATGGGCTAGGGCTGCAGCCATCCACGCCAGCTTGTCGTGTCTTACATGTCCTCTGTATCTAGCTACTACCTTCGGTTTGCCCTTGACGGTCGGAATCATTCCGAATCGGTCTATCACCGTCATGACGGTATAGTCAGAAGTGGTACTCTTACCGCCAATATCCACGCTCACTAAATATCTGTTCTCCACCTGCAGGACGTTAGGAACAGCCCAAATCTTCAAGTCTCCGTCACCATCTGTTCTGATGCTCACCTTCGACTTCTCAATTGTTGAGTCATTCTTGTTTCCGTCAACAATGATGTCTGCCGTATAGAGCGGTTCACGCTTGTACTTCTTCTGCAAATCATCAATACTGTACGGATTGAATACCAAGTTACCTGAGTTTCTGAAAGCATCCTCTTCGTCCACTGGCGCCTCTGTAGCACAGAAGGAATGGGTGGTAAACTTGTTGCGGAAGTTTCTATACCACTCAATGGCTTGGAAGCAAGCACCCTTCTCCCACATTCGCCAGAAGAACTTACCAGTCTCTCGGTAGCCCTTCGGGTTGCTGCTCTTGTCTCTGTTCTCCAGCAGCCATCTTGCAAAGGCACGCTCATTCTTCACCTCTTCCATATCATGCTCGATGAAGAAGCAAGGAATGAACAGGAACGAATAGGCATCATTGTTCTTCGGGTCCATCGCCAACTGGCATTTCTCATAGAAGAATCCTGAATTACCCTTGCCGGTACTCTCGAATACCTCTAGGTTATCCTCTTGGTTTCTGATACCACCCGAAATAGAAGAAATCACACCCTCAGGATCATGTTCGGGAGTCTTCTTCCAGTAAGCAACCTCGGAATAGTGAGCGCAGTGGAAGTTGCTACCACGCACGGAATCGAAGTTCTCGAAAGAAGCCACGGTCAGCGTACTTCTTCGGATAGCCCTCATTCCGTCTGTAACTTGGAAATCGTCTGGTGAGTTCTCGTAAGGAGAGAATTGAAGCTTCGCTCCAGGTCTGCCAATCGTCCATCCCGGTTGGTTCTCCAAAGCCTTTCGATACATCGCCTTGATTTTCTTTGCCGTGTTCTTCTGCTGGGCAAGTACGATAGCATTCCAACCGTCCTTTCTGAAATCCTGCAACCATTTTATGTAAAGCTGGGTGAGGGTAGAACCACCCCATTGTCGGGCTTTCAGGATAACTACACGTATAGCCCTGCCGCTGGTTCTCAAATCCTCAAATATCTTCAAGAGTTTTCGCTGAGGATAGTTCAGCTTGAAAGGTATCATGTCACCGCTTACCTTATCCTCAATCTTGTCTGTAGCATAAAGGGCAAATTCAGGGTCTTCTCTGAATCTGACTTTCATGATTTCGAAGGTGAGCACCATTTTAAGCTGTCTGGTGTAATAGCTTTTTTCTTCATACTGCTTACCCCATACCTTGATGATGTATTCCTTCATGCTGCCCAGCTGTTTCAGTCCCCTATATAATAAGGTACGCATACATTCTTTGGGGACCCACATCTTCGGAATCATGAAGTCGGGAAGTTCCAACAGTTCACGATGCTCAAAATCATAACACCCTTCGCCCGTCCAAGGGTCGTAGGTGCCATAAATCTCATCATACCGTCTTTTGTTCTCGGCAACGAGTTCATCAATATCTACTTCTCTAACTAATGCCATCGCCCAACTCCTTTATTTCTTCAAAATCCGCATCCATTATCTGCGGAACTTGCGTAACGTCCAAGGCATTGTTGTCTGTCTTGGTCTGTGCCAGTGCTGCCAGCTGCTTGAAGTCTTCGTCCAGTCCATGCGTCACGCTTACCTCGCTCTGTTTAGGAATCATGTGTTTGGTCAGGTCCTTGTAGATGGTGACGTATGTCTTAGGGTCATATTCTGCCAGCTGATCCATGCACTCTTCAAACTTTTCCTGATTCCTTGCCAAGAAATCTCTGATATATTCTTTCTGCGCACTCTTCCTTGCCGGAAGAATGGTCTTGGCTTTTTCCTTCTTCTCCTTCTGAAATTCCCTTACCGATTTAAACTCGTCATATTCAAAATCTTCCATAAGCCTTCCTTTCCTTTTTATCCAAATGGCTTCAATGTATGAATCATTCCACCCGGCTTGCTGGCATTGGATGCTTCTAGAATCTCCAGCTCATCGTCTTCCAGCTGTGTAGCCTTGTCAACGGTCAGCGGGTCTTTACTTGTCAATGTCAGCAGGAAGTATTCATACAGAGCGCCTGTTGATATATAATGATGTATTGCCTGCACCAGTTCGTCCAGTCTTGCATCGTCCCAGTAATCTGGCATCCTCAGCCACATTTCCTTCTCATCCCATTCCTTCAAGGCATTGTCTCTTATAAAGCCCTGCGGTTTCATGATGTAGGCAGAAAGCAGACCTTCTGCCTTTTTCAGGTATTTGTCGAACCATCTATAGAAAAGTGGTCTTTCCTGCGTGTTCTCACTTGTCGGAACGGTATTCGCTATGTTCGGGTCGCTCTCCTGTCTTACTCTGCCCATCATGTGGGTTGTTGCATCTATATCATACCAAAGTTGGTTGGAATAGATAAAGATATGCTTGTCGAAATACACATGGGCAGGACGTGGAGGTTTCGGAAGGAAAGGATTTGGCTCAGGCTTCCATCCTTTCTCTCTGAGGAAATGCGTAGGGTGTAATGAATTGAACTCCATGTTATACCTCCTTTGCTATGGTTACTTCTATTTCCTTTTTCAGCTTGTCGCTGTGGCGTGAAAATAATGTCACGTAAGCCACTCCGGTGTTCATCGGTCTCAGCCAGAAGGTGTGAGGCTCCTGCATTCTGTGAACTTCCAAGATACAAGGGTCGCTGCTTCTTGCCTCAATATCGTCAATAGCCCCATCGTCAATAGAGTAGGATAGGGTTACCTTATCGTTCTCTACTGCTATTGTAACGCCACCGTCCGTGTCGCTTCCATCAACCTTGGCGGTAAGACTCTGCGTATAAGGAACGGTCGGAACGGTTGGGCGACACAGTACGAAACAGCGTCTTATTTCTGTCTCGTCTATGGAAAGGGACGAAACGTAAGGTTCTGCCTGCTTCATGTTGCCTGTTTTCAGCCACCATTGGTAAAGCATGTAGTCTGTCACGTACTTGGCAGAAATTCGGGCAAGCGTGTCGGTCAGCGTGCCGTTGAATCGTCTTGACACCTGTAGGGTGAATGTCACGATGTCATCCTTCCCCTCCTGATAGTATATCACGTTGTCGCCCACGGTCTGGGCAGTAGGAACCAGATAGTCTACAAAGAGGGTCTTAAGCTTTTCCAGGGCAGTATCAAAGTCGAGCGTCAGCATCCTTTCGTGCGTCTCATCGTCTCCTGCCGTCTCATGATAGCTTACCTTCTGCGTGGCTGCATCCCCAGCACTCTCGTCTATCTTTCCCTTCATGAAGGTGGTTGACTTTACTGTCTCAATCACCAGCGATTTTAGAATCTGAAATTTGATAATCATACCTTTGTTATTTTAATTCAACATCATTTTCGTTATCTCCTAATGTCATGCCGCCAACCATTTCCGAAAGTCTCTTCCCCGAACTCGTCGGTTCGGTCTTGATGAAAACCAGCTTGATGGCGGCATTCAGATGATTGCTCATGTCGCTCTCATACTTCTTTGCCAGTTCCGGATAATTCATTCCCAGTACGGCGTTTGCCACGTAAGCCACAACATAGCCTATCAGATTCCCTTCGAATGGAACCGTTACGCTCGTCTCTGTTCCTGCCCAGCGGGAGTTGTTAATCTTGAACGTCAGGAAGTCGCCGCTATCATAATAGGTTACCAGCTGTGCCATTTCTCCCACAAAGGTTTCCACGGCGGCATTGATATATTGCTTCATCACGTCCTCTTCCGCACTTGATAGGGTGATTCCTGCAAAGGCAGTGTTCCCTTCCGGGTTCTTCTGCCTTTTGCCCATGATGGCAAGATGCTTCTTTACTGCATTCTTGACATGACTCCAGTCTATCGTTATCTGTAATTCCATACCTTATGCTGCTTGATTGTTATACAAATTCATAGCTTGTGCCACTGCGTTCTGGTCTGCACCCTGTACCACGCCATTTACTACCTGACCGCCTCCTTGCTGTTGAGCCATTGCCTGTTGCTGCTGATACATCTGTTCAAGCTGCGCCTGCTGTTCCTGCACGCTGGCAAGCAACTTATCAGCATAAGGCTTGTTTACGTTCTGCAAGTACTGAATCAGGTTGATTGCACCCATCTGCAGCAGCTCCTTCAAGTCGTCATTCTGCAAAGTGTTGAAGGCAGCAGATGCAGCTGCATTCTTGATGCTTATCTTGAAATGAATGTCTCTTGCTGATAGCCTGTCATAGCTGTAGGTGTTCAGACCGTCCTTGTTGAAAATCTTTCTTCCGTCCTCGTAGAACTGTTGGATAACTGAGCACTTTTTCATTGCCAGCTTCTCCGTAAAAATCTCCATATCGGATAGGATGGTGTAGAGCGAAGTGGTTGCGTTCTGACTCTCCTGTGCATATCTTGCAGCCGAAGTACCAGCTGAAGGAGTCTTGCCCTGCAAGGCACCGCTCACGTTGGTTACCTCTCTGATAAGGTTCAGCTCTATCTGCAAGAGTTCGTTTGTTCCGATATTTACCGCATTCGAAGTGATAATCTCTGGCTTCACGTTTGGCATTGTTCTCTTCGGTGTATAGAATATCCATCCATCGTATTCTATTGCCTCTTCCATGAACTGCTCCGGTGTTCTTCCACCCAGTACGGTTGTAGGTATCATCTTGAATCCCTTGAAGCTGCTTCTGATACTCATGTCGTTCATCACGATCAGGCGGTTGATGTAGCGCTGCTGGTCTATCACGTTGGTCATGAAAGGATGAATCTCTCCGTTGATGAACGGATAAAGCTTCATGGTGTATGGGTGACTCTTGAAATCGTAAGGAGATTCGCCACGACAGAGGACCGTACCGTCAGGAGCCATGAAGGTATAGTACCAGTATTTATCTGAAAGCTCTTCAGATGTGATGTAGGCTCGTTCTTCTTCCGGCACACCGTATTCATCATACTGCTTCTTGCGCTTCTCGTTCTCCTGAATCAGCTTGTTTATCATTGCCGTGTCTTCCAAATCCACACGGAACCAAGCGTTGTTCATGTTCCTTGCAATAGGGTCGAAGCATTGCAGTCTAGGCTTGGTTTCCGTACTCCATACCTCAATCACTCTTACGTAGTGTCTGCCCTTGTTGGTGTAATCGAAGCTGAGATTGTCCAAAGCCTTTTCCTCGTTGAACTCGTAGCCATAACTGCTATCGTCTACATCATGAATGTCAAAAATCCTATTCAGATCATCAACCGTCAGTCCGTATTCCCTTCGGGCAAACTTCTGATACAGGTCTTCCTTGCTTACGTCATGCAGACAGCCTATCAGACAAACGTCATTGTGCCTTGGGTCACTTCCGCACTCAAAGAACATGTGGTCCGGTTCCATTGCGTCCGTCCAAGCATCGGGCATTTCAAGTTCCCGGTCTTCCCAGCTCTCCCTTACGTACATCTGACCACCCTGCAGGTAGTCCTTGATGAGGTGATTCAGCAAATCCTGCATGCCGGTGGTCTGCCAGTTGCATTGCATCGTAGCACTCATCATGTCGCTCAGTTGTCGGGAGTCATTATCTCTTGCAAAGCAAACGGGTTCTGTGCCCTGCTTGGCGTAGAGACCGGCAATAGATTCCAAGATACTTATCATGATGTTGTTGCTCATTGGTGTCTGATTCCGCTTCTGCATATAGGTTTTCTCAGACATTTCTTCCCAATAGCCACGATGATAAACTCTGATGGTGTCGCTCCATTGTTCACCGTTACAGTAACGCATGGTTCTCGCCCTCGTCTCTCTTACACCACTCAGGTTATTCCAGTCGTTCTTACATCGGGTAAGAAGCTCCCAGTCTTTGCCGTGCTCCTGTCTCCGCTTTCGAGCCTTGACCGAATCATATTTGTTATGCCGAGGCATCACTCTACTAAGTGTTAATAACTTTGCCTTTGCCATATTTCTTTACACATTATTAATTATAGGCGCAAAAATAGGTAAAATCATAGCTTTCTTTGCGGTGTTCCAATTGACTGATATATACTGATTTGGAACACCGCAAAACTTCTTTGTTTTCTTTGCATTTTTGCCGAAAAGTTTTCAAACAGTTATAACTATGACAAAAGAAGAATTAGAAAAAATGAACGCAGAGGATGCTACGCCGCAGGAAGCTCCAGCAGAGCAGGAGACTCCACCTGTTGACGAGCGACCTAATCGTACAGCCTTCTCCAAGCGTTTCTCGCAGCGCCATTCTGACATCGACTTCGAAGACAAGGAAGCCCGTTATGCTGCCATGAATGATGATGCTGACAGACTCGGCGAGTATGAAAAGAACGGTCAGGCATTGAGTAAGATGCTTGACAACAACAAGTGGCTTGGCGCCATGGTTCTTGATGCTACACGCAAGGGCATGCACCCATTGGAGTGGATGGCTTCGCAGGGTATTGACATCAAGGCTGCTCTTGAAGACGAAGAGCTTTCCAAGAAAGTTGCCGAGCAGATTGCCAAGTTCCAAGAGAAGGTAGCCGAGCAGGAGAAGCACAGCCAGCAGTTGGATGAAAACCTGAGAAAGTCTTATGAGGCTTTACTGAAGTTAGGTCTTTCCGATGATGAGGCAAACGACCTTTACGGTAAGGTCTGGGGAGTCATTCAGGATGCAGAAGATGGCAATATCTCTTCCGAGACATGGAATCTCTTCAAGAATGCCTACAACTACGATTCTGATATTTCTTCCGCACGTGAAGAAGCAGCCATGCAAGCCCGAAATGAGAAGATTCAGAATAAGGTCCGCTCTTCTGCAACAGAGGGCATTCCTCCTTCGCTGTCTAGTTCGGGTGCAGGAAACAAGCCTGCCAGAAAACAGAAACGTGAAAGTTTCTTTGATGATATTAGAAGTAATTAATCCATAAATATAAGTATAAAATGAAGAAAGTAATTAATTATTTTTCTACTCAGTTCATCTGTAAGATGATTCTGATGATTCTCGCAGTAGTTACAGGCGGTGGCGCAATGGCTATGGCAGATCTCGTTGAACCTCAGATTGGTGACGAAGGTCCTAATCCTGCAAGCAAAGAGACTGTTGCAGCAAAAGAGCCAGTAGACCCTAATGCCAGCGACAGACTTAGCCCTGGTGGAAATAAAGATGGTCAAGACCTTACAGGCTCTCAGGCTTCTAGTACACAGCTTCGTGAGGGTGGTCTGCTTGATAAGGAGTGGGATAGTGAGATTGTTAAGTTCTATCCTTTCAAGACACCGCTTCTTTCCATTGTTCGCCGTATGGCAAAAACTGTAAATATCAAGAACTGGTCAATCTCACATCAACGTGTCGGTGGCGAAACTCTTGATGGGCAGATTATTCAGAAGATTGAAACTGCTGACACCATCGAGATTAATTCAACGAACTTCTCTGGTTCTATTCGCCCATTCTATAAAGGCACTACTGTCTTTGCTTCTGGCGTTTCAGGTTATGCACCCGGCTCACAAACTAAAACAGAGGGCACACTGATGCTTTATGTGATTGAGGCTAATGGTAAAAAGGCGGTCATGCAGGCAGTCAACGGAAAGCCGAAGGTTAGTGGAGACACAAGAGACAATCTTGACAACATGACTTGTCCAGAGATTCCTGTAGGCACAACATTCCTTGCTGGTGCATCTGCTGCTTCTGAGTCTCAGCTTACCATTACGCCAGAGAACTTCCAGCCACGCGAGAAAGAAGTGTATGTTCAGAAGAAACTCTTGAACATTGTTTTTACAGATGACTACGAGAAGGTAAAGAAGGAACAGCCTATTACCGTTGCCGACTTGAAGACAGATGCTATCATCAAATATAACCTCCGTGCTGAGCGTACTTATTTGCTTGGATGCAAGTCTCGTTTCAAGGCTGAAACCGGCGACGGGCAGATTGAGGATGTTTATACCTCTGAAGGTATCATTAATCAGCTCACCAACACGTACTCCATCGGTGATACTTACACGCTTGGCGATATGATTGCTATTTCCAAACTCCAGTTCACAGAATTCTCTGAGAATGATCGTTGTTTCGCCTTCTGTGGTAAGAACGCCATAGAACGTTTGGAGAATATCAAGTTGGAGGGTAGCCATCAGAACGACTTCATTAATCACAACGAGTTCGACCTTACCTTCAAGCGATTCAAGGACACCTTCGGTTCTATTGATTTCGTTTGGACTCAGACTCTTGACCTCATGGGTATGTCAGACTTCATGGTTATCTTTGACCCTAAGGCTTCTCGCCGATACGTCAAGATTGGCAAGAAGGAGCAGACCAATGATATGTCTAAGGGAGGTGGTGAGGTCCGTGACGCTAAGCGATGGATTCATCAGGAGGCAGATAGTGTAGCACTTCGTGGTTACAACTCAATCTTGGTTGGACCTGCTGATAAGATTGCTAAGATTGCCACAGAGTCACTCGGTGCCATCATTTCTGCTAAGGAACTTCCTAAGACTCCATCAAAAGGTATGAAGGTTGCGCTCACGAAAGACTTCACCATAAAGGGCTCTAATTCACCTACTGATGATGTCAAGTATGAGGCAGGTACAGTTTTGTACTATACTGGTACCGCTTGGACTCTCTACACGGGTCAAGATACAGCGCAGTAAATTATCGCAATAAACCATCGGGGGCAGGAGCATGTTGCCCTGCCCTCCATTTATCAAGAATAAATATGATTAAGACATATAAAGCACGAGTAAATCAAAATAGCATTAGCTATCTGCTTTCAGGTAAGCATGGCAATCGGGTTCGCTATCCTTTCGCAAATGGTAATGTTATTATTAATAAATATCCTTCACTTACGTTGCGAAACCGATACTACCAGGAACTTCTAGAGTCTAGCTTGCTTTTTGCCAACAATACTATCATTCTCGACCATGAGGAAGAAGAGTACCCTGGCGAAAAGGCCAAACTTGAAGAGGAGAAGAAAGCGGCATTAGAGCCGAAAGTTGAGCAGGGAATTATTGACGAACCAATCAAAGATTCGGAATCAAAGACCCCAAAAGTAGTAGATGGGGTAGAGATTGTAGAGGAAGTTCACACAGCAGACGAAGCAGTCACTTACGTAAATCAGCGATGGAATAAGAAGTTCATCCTCCCAATTAAGGCTATTGAATTTGCAACAAAGGAGAATGTTCACTTCCCAAATTGCAATCAGGTGTAACATATATAATAAGGTGTAATGAGTGTAGAGGAAATCATAAAGGCAGTACGTTGGTGCATAGACGAGGAATCCAACAACACATCGGAAATCACCGATGAGAAGGACGATTTGTATATGGATAACATCATCAAGTCGAAGATTAACGATGCTTTGCATTGGCTTACCATCACTGCATCCTCTTCCGCTGTCTTGGCTGATTCAAAGAAGATTGGTGCTACCACTTCTACCTTGCAGGTTTCAACCTACAATGAGCAACTGGGCATTGGAGTAGTCTCAATGGATGCCGACACAGAGATTATCAATGTCTCTCGCATTCGTGGCAAGGACTGGTTCAAGGCTGTTGTGCCGGTAGAAGATACTTCCGATGAAGCACTCATGATGTTCGATGATACCGCACAGGGGACCAAAGACCGTCCTCAGGCTACTATCCTTCGGGAAAATCCTATCCGGATTCTCATACAGCCAATGGCAGACGAGGCAACCGTTTCTTTTGTCGGCGTCCCAAAGAACATCAATACTGAGTCTTCAACAGATATTGCTGTTCCGGATATGCTGAAAAATGCTTTCATCTACTACATCGCTTATCTGTTGCTCTCTGCTTACGATGATACAAAAGCTACTCAGATGTACGCTATCGCCTTGCAGCAGCTGGGAGCACAAACTTCTAAAAGCTAGAATATATGAAGAAGATTCGATTACATAATGACATTCACGTCAGTTGGGGAATCACAACCAACGGCAAGCAGGAATCACTTGAAGCCAAGACCTTGCAGGTGCAGCTTGTCGTATATAATAAGGTGATAACCATTCCCGATTTCTCCATCAAGGGAAATGTTATTTCTTTCGAGTTTTCTGGTTCTCAGCAGAAGTATTGTGGAGTCTACACCTTGGTGTGCCGTGATACAACAAACGGTAATCTGAGCACCATTGACAAGACCGAAGCTTTCGAGCTGGTCCCTCATAGCGAGGAAGAGCAGGGTACAGACAATCCTAATGTTGCACTTGAAGTGGTAACTCTCAATACCGACCGTGATTCTTCCACCATCGGTAGGGCTGCTACTATTGAGATTGGTGAAGTGAAGACGCTGAGATCAGGCGCAGCTGCCTATGTCCGCAATTCGGGAACTACAAATGCTGCTGTTCTTGACTTCGGTATTCCTTCTGGTTCAAACGGTAACGATGGTATGAGCGGCTACGGAATCTCAGCCGAGCCAGCTTCTGTTACATTCAACACCGATTCCAGGGGAAATATCTCTTCCAGCCAAGACAAGCTGATTCGAATGAAAGCCTACTTGGGCGGTCAGGAGATTGATGATGTTACGATTGTCGGTCTCAGCACTACCAATTTCGTCAACACCGTATCAGCTGAATCTGATGGAAAATCATTCTATCTCAGGGGAAGCGACCTTCAAACGGTCCATACTACAGATTTGGATGGAAATTCCATCAAGGTTCCTGTCACGCAGGCACAGGTTGCTGTAGATTGCAAAATCGGTGGAAGTGATTTGGTATACTCTACGATTGTTCGTGTATTCGTGAATACGCAGACCTTCTATACTACCTTGGTGAGCAATCAGAAGATGTTCAAGCAGACGTTCACGGAATTGAGCAATTCGCTTGACGAGCAGGGCGTAAAGCTTGAAAAGTACTATTCCGAGTTTCAGCAGACAGCAAGAGGCTTGTCGGCAACAATATCATCAAACAAGCAGGATGCAGACGGTTCTATAGAGAATATCACCAATAAGCTTGAAGCCACTTCTAGTTCTCTTTCTTCTACCATTGAGGCAAACAAGAAAGATGCTGATGGAAACTTCGAAAAGCTAAAGACTGAGTTCAAGCAGACAACAGACGGAATCACTTCTACAGTAGAGAAGAATAAGACTGATGCAGACGGAAAACTGGAAAAGCTGAGCGCTGCAGTTACTCTGAATGCCAACCAAATTGAGATTGCGAACAGCCGTTTCAATGCGGACGGAACATTGAAGAATAAGTCTGGTCTTATGACTACAGACGACAAAGCTACGCTTGCAACAAGGAATTATGTTGATGGAAAGGTAGTGAATGAAGCAACCATCACCACCATGATCAACAACGGAATCTCTTCTGCCACCATTAAGGCTGACCAAATCAGATTTACCGGAACTACTACTGTTTTCGAGTCAGGCGAGATTATTATCAGGTCCAACGGTCTGAATCTTGACCAATACGGAAACGCCACGTTCAATGGAGAAATCCACGCAACTAGCGGTTGGTTTGGTAGTACCAGTAATAACATTAAACTTGCGACAGAAGGAAATGGAACTGTAGGATTGTCTTCTACCAATTCTTCCGGATGGGCAGACGCAAATAATATCCGCTTCACAAGTGCCGGTCAGTTGTATCTCAATTCTAAATCCGATGATGGAAAAACGATAACGTCAATTACGAGTGGAGATATTCATGTTGTAAGAGCCGATTCTTTTGGCGGCGATACACCAAAATTTCATGTCAATACCAGTGGAGATAAGTTACAGATAGCAGCTGTAAATCTGCCAACGTCTGCTTCTGAAGCTGGCTCAGGTTGCCTTTACAACGATAATGGAACAATTAAAATCAAGACACAATGAAGATAATTAGAAATAACCTTATCCCTCCAAAGGGATTCATTGCAATAAACCTCTTCGGAGTGTTGTTTGTCAGAGGAAACAAAACCCTCTCGCAGCAAACGGTAGTTCATGAACAAATCCATACCAAGCAGATGCGGGAAATGTTATATGTCTTCTTCTATCTCTGGTATGTATTGGAATGGCTCATTCGCCTCTTGGTTATCCGCAACCCTCACAAAGCGTATCGGGCAATCTCTTTCGAGCAGGAAGCACGTGTGTATCAGCAATACCCCGCCTATCCTCCAAATAGACCTCATTACAGTTGGACGAAATATCTTACAAAGCAATGGAATACATAGTTTCAACATACAGCGAAGAGGAACGTGCGTGGATAACCCAGGAGATTCCCTTGCAGCGAGACATCTATTTGACGATTAAGCTCAAGCGCCCTGGCAAGCTCATCATCCGTCAGGATGTTGGCGATGGCAAAAAGCCAAGAGCCCCCATCCGAGCGCACAAGAACATGGATAAGTTCTATCTCAGAATGAGAATTATCCCAGATAATGTTAAAATTCAAATATTCACTTCATCAGAACCAAAAGAAATTAAATATGCCTACATTTAGACAAGATACAAAAATAGGTGGTATGGTGCCAATGATGAAAACAGATGATTATAATGATCAATCTGTCACGGAGGAGAAGTTAAAGGATGGTGCGATAACCACCAGAAAGATAGCTGACGGATCGGTCACCAAAGACAAGCTTGCCCCGTCTATCCGGCAAGAGATAAATGATTCTGTAACTGCATCCAATGAGGCAACCGAGAAGGCAAAAGAGGCTACCGCCAAAGCTGATCAAGCTACAGAGAATGCAAAGCAAGCTACCGTAGCGGCAACTGCAGCAAAGGAAGCAGCAGATACAGCTACTCAGGCAGCAACCAGTGCAACAACAGCATCTGTTCAGGCTACAGAGCAAGCTAAAGCTGCCACAACCAAGGCAGAAGAAGCTACAATAAAAGCCAATGAAGCCGCACAGAAGGCAGATGATTCTAGAGAGCAGACAGAGCAGACACTTGGTACAATGCAGGAGGTAATAGATAAGGTAGCTATCAAGGATGAGGAAGGAGCCTTGATAGAAACTCCTTTCCGCTATATTCAGAACGAGGAATTTATCTTTGCCAAGGTAGATGCAGAAGACAGACTTCTCTTCGGTATTCAGTGGGATGGTACTCCTGTATTTGGTAAGACAAGTGCAGTAGAGGACAGATTGCAGTCACAAGTAACTCTTCTTGCAGAGAGAGTAGCAACCATCATGGGTGATGAGGACACAACAAATGTCATTGACACCATGAATGAGTTGAAGAAGTTCTTTGCTGAGATTGAGAATACAGAGACTCTTACTGGTATTTTGGCTAATCTTGATAATGTTGCAAAGAACCTTGATAAGACAACTATTAAGGATGAGGAAGGAAATGTTCAAGATACTCCATTCAAGGTTATTGAGAATGAAGAGTTTATCATTGCTGTTGTTGACTCTGATGATAGGGTTCTTTATGGAATCTACAGAGATACAGGAAAGCCGTACTATCCTCAAAATGATATGTATCACATATCACAGAGTGAAGAGTTCCTTTGGATAGTTCTTGATGCAGCTAATCATCCTCTTCTTGGTATTCAGCAAGATGGTACTTGTTGGGCTACCAAGGCTCAGTGGCTTGATGATATTAAGGCTATCAAGGAAGCTATTAAAACTTTCCAGCCAAAGGAAGATGGTAAGGGGTTGATAAACCTTGATGTAGCTAACAGCTTCTTCTATATTTCTAATGATGAGTATATCATTGCAGTAGTAGATGCAGAAAACAGAATCCTTGCAGGAATCAAATATGATGGAGAGCCATACTTCCCTAACCATGAAATGTACTCTGTAATAACCAATGAGGAATGGCTTTATGCTATCATTGATGCAGAGAATAAGGTTCTTGGTGGTTTCCGTGCTGATGATGGTCACATGATTGTTGGTAGCATTGATATTAGTACTTTTATCTCCGATGCTATTATTGATATATCAGACATCAAAGAGCGTACAGCCCATCTTTCTACGATGGACAATGATGAATATCTTTCTGTCGAAACTGATGCTGAGGGTAAGGTGATTGGATATATTGCTCCTGATGGTAGCCATTATCTCTATAAGGTAAAGTCTGAGACTATACCAGAAGAGTTTTCTCATATTGAAGACCCTGAGTGCAGAATGGAAATTACAACTGATGCAGAGGATAAGGTAGTTGGATATAGAGGTCCAGACGGCACAAGGTTTGAGAAATCCCTAAGCGTTGATGATATACAATTAGGAGCACAAGCTGAGATGTATATCAATAAGCAGGCTGCAACAAAAATTAGAGATTTCGATTTACCAAAATATGGCTCAATAAGTATTCGTGAGGAAACGTTTTTCTTAACATCTAATGCTGGCTACCAAGATGTAAATGGCATATATGCTGTGACAATTCATGATGATACTGATAGCAATGCACAGAAAGGATTGTCTATCCAAAAGTTTTATGTTAAATCCTCCTTGAAAGATAATGGTGATGGAAGTTTTTCTGTACAAGAAGGGAGTATTCCTTTGGATTTTTATGTGCCATCTAAAGTAAAAGAAGTTGAGGGCAAATACTATGTTTTATCTAGTTTGTCTGAACTAGATGGTGTGTTTTCTGTTACAGCTTCAAGTATTGAAGTTACCAAAATCATAGATAAGCCTACTATTGGAACATGGGTGGTGGACAAGAAAACAGAACATTGGTGCAAGGTGGATATTGATTTCGGTCATTACCTAAGAGGTTCTTTCTTCATTGGTGTTAAATATCAAGGTTCATCAACACTTTATTCAAGAAAACGTAATTTCAGATTTACATTTTACACCAATTCCAGTTATTCAAAAAAGGATAAGAAGAAAATTGGTGAAATGATTCGAACTAATTCTTTCAACCTAAAGGCAAATTATATAGATGCAACAAGATTAAAAGAAGCTGCTTTATATCGTATCTTTATTGCTATGTGGGAGAAAAGGAGAAAGGAATATCATAATTATCCTTGGAGAAATTCATCTACATATTATGATTGTGCAGTAGGAATGATAAAAGGATTTCCTATTAGCCTCTCTATTGGTGATGATTTCTATGGAATTTACATCTACGGATTGAAAAAAGATGAAAAGAACTATCGCTTATCTGATGATTCAGAAGGAATGTTTGTTAGTGGAGACAGAAGTGATTCTAATTGCTGGGTTGACGGAAAGCCTTCTGATTGGTCTGACGAAATGAATGATGAAATGACACAATCAAACATTGAAGCCTTGACAAAGTTCTTGGCTTTTGTTAATAGCACTGACTTCACTAAAGAAAATGTTCCTACACATCTTTCTGTCATTGATTGGATAGATTATTTTATCGGCATGCAGGTATTCGTTTTAAAAGACAGTAATTGTCGTAATATGATACTTTACTCAGGTAGTGACAAGACATTGATTTATCCATTCTTCTATGATTTGGATAATTCTTTCCTGTTTGGAATTAAAGATGACATCATTGAGACTGCATGGGCTAGCGACACCTCTATTTGGAAGAAATTCATTTCTATATATTGGGATGAAATTGTAACCAGATATAAGGAGTTGCGTGAGAATATTTTGACTATAGAATATGTAAAGAAAGTTTTTGTTTCTCTAGAAGAGAATATTCCAGTTGACGATTATTCACAAGAGAGCAAAAAATGGGGATATGCAAGTACAAATGGTATAAGCCTCATTTTGTATAATTTCAGCAAAAGGCTAGAATGGTTAGATAACAATTATTTTGTATAATATAAAAATTAATTATTATGGAAAAATGTTTAGTAACAAAGTTGAATGGTTCTGTGTCTAATACAGACTTGTTGAAACTAGGTGAGATACGATTCCCATTTACGGAAATCGCAAACCCTACTGCCAATAATTTAAAAATGACACTTACTTTTTCAAAGGACGCAAAGGTTACAGTAGATGGAAATGGTTATTTTACAGACCAAAATCTATCTGCTAACAATGGCAAAGAAGTAAATTTCGTAGCAGGAGCAGAAAAGTCAGTTGTTTTAGCAAACAAAACTTGTAATGTCTCGATTTTAGACAAGTATTCCCTTAAAAGTATAAATTGCTTCTCTAAAATTGCTATTCCTTTAGACGAGTTAGCTTATTCTACCAAATTGACAGGATTTTCCTTTTATGATTCTAATTGTTATGGCAATATATCCTTTGTTAAAAACTTGAAGAAGTTGGATTATTTGAATTGCCATAACAACAGAAACATATATGGTGATATTGCTGCTTTCTCAGGTCATAAAACAGAGACTGTAATTAATTTCTATGATACAAATCTAAGTGGTAACATTGAATCTTTGAATGGCATGCCGTTATTAAGAGAGATTCATTTGAATGGTACACAAGTTGGAGGTAACATAGATAATCTTGCAGATTTACCTTCATTAGAGAAATTCGTTGTCTACAACACAAGAATACTTGAAGGAAATATTGCATCATTTGCAAAATTCCCTAGTATTTCTGAGATAAATATCGGTAATAACAAGGTTACAGGTTACGTTAAGACTTTATGTGATAATTTACACAAAAATGGTCGAACAACTGGAACATTAACAGTGGTTAGTAGCGAAAACACAGTTAAATTTGATGCTAATACTGCTATGCCTTCTAACAATAAAGTCGTAGCAACTTTCTCTGCATCCGGTGTAACCTATGATGGTGGTTTAAGTTAACTTGCGTAGATGAGCATAACTTGGTGTATGAGGAGCCAAAGTATGGGGAGTAAACCATATATAGATAAAGAAGAAGGGAGTGTTGTTTAGCACTCCCTTTTCTTGTATTTCATCTTCAAGTTTTTTCTGTTTCTATTTTAATTTAGGCAGTTTATCATCATCTACAACACTAGGTAATTTGATAACCAAGCACTCATTTCCTGACTTCTTTAAGCATAAACTACAAAAAACAAGAAACGCAACATCAGCAATAGGCAGGAATATACCCATTAGGATATAATCAGAAACTGGTGCATTATTATGAATTGCTGTTGCAACAAATGCAGCATCAATGATGATGCAGCCAAGTATGCCTATAATATAAGATATAATTTTCTTCTTCATAAGTTTGAATGTTTATTAGTGCAAAGATATAAAAAATTCCAATAGACTCCAAAAAGTTTGGTAAAAAATCTTGTTTTTCTTTTATTCCTAAGTGTTTTTGTATCAAACTAATAAGGGCTTCTGTTATGCCATTGCCTGCACATGAAAAAGTAATTATCTTTGCAGCAGTTACCAAAGAGGTGGCTGCTGCATTTTTTATGTGCAAAGTTAACGGATAAGGTTAAATATCCGCAGGAAAGCCGTAAATTTGCTGCAAATTTAATAATAATTTATGTCAGATTTTGTATTTATTATGGCAATAATATTGCCAATCTTAAATGCTCTACTGTTTATGGTAGAGATTGTTTATTACGTAGTCAAGACAGCAAAAGAGCTGTCTTGACGTACGCATCTCACCTCGCTGAGCCACATTATGGGTATGTGGAAAGCAAACATATAACTCGGATGAGCGATAGCTTCCATTCGAGAAGAAAACTCATTCTATGATGGCAGCCTGCACCAGCCCGCCAAGCAAATAGCAAGCTTCTTCTCCATACATATTAATCAAGAACTGGTCGGAAATGTGCTGAACCACATGCAGCATTTCGTGGCTGAGGCTGTTCATGTATTCTGCTTTAGAAGTGGTCCAGCCGATTACTACCACCGTTTTTCTGGTATCAACATTGGAATAGGTTATCCCTTTGTTTGGTTCACCTTTGAGCACGAGATTACAGGCATCTTCGAGATGAATGCCGCTGCATCCCAAATCCCGAAGATGCCTTCTTACCTTCATGGCATCCTTAGAATGAACATCGTACATCACATGTACCGTCCAGTCATACCTTTCCAAATATATCTCCTGCTCAGTCATATTTTACAAAATATCTTCCCAAGGAATGCCAATACCGTTGAATGATGTATCTGCATAGAAGCGGTTGAAGATGAAACCATCCTGCTGATCCTCATCATCCACGTAGTCTTTGATGAACTGAGCCATCTGTTTTTCCTCCGTGATGGACGAGCCGTAGAAATCAGCCAGGCACATGTGTGCGATGTAAACCGCATCGTAGCCCACATTATTCTCCAGCACGATATTGTTCTTCTTCAGAATGTCCTCAATATCATCCTTGCTCATCATGCGGATAGGCTTACCGTTCTTCCGCATCTGCTTCACTGCCCACTCACACATCTTCTTATTGAAATGCCAGCCGTTGTATCTCAGGTAAGCCTTCATTTCCTCTGGCTGATAATCGTAGGCATTCAAAGATTGTCTGTATTTTCTTTCCATAATCTCAATCGTTTGAAATGAAAAGAGTGAAGAGGAATAGCAAATGAATTTTTCACTCTTCGTTCTTCACTCTTCACTTAATTAGTAATCTTCTCCGTAATCACTTCTGTAATCACGTCCACGGTCTTCACGTTGGCGCATGTCGTCGTACTCTTCATGCTCTCGCATACCACTTCTGCCTCCACGACCTCTATAATCGGGCATGCGGTTGCGCTCGCCGTATCGGTCACGTCTGCCTTCACGCTTCATTTCGCCCAGGCAGTTCATCGCCTTATCCAAGTAGCGCAAGCCTTTCTCCACGTTCTCATACAAGCCATCAAACTTGTCTTCTGTAATCTCAACCATTATCATAATCATAAGATTTTTAAAGTGAATAGATAGGGTAGGAGATTACTTGCTTGCAACCTGTTCGAGCAATCCCATCATCTTGTCGAGCTTGCCTTCCATGCCGGAAACCTTGCCTTCAAGCTTGCTGATTTTCTCAGCCTGTTCCTTCTCCTTGGCTATCTGGGGGTTGAGCTGCAGTAGCATTCCCTCACAAGATTTAACGACTCTCTCATGGTAATCTACGCTCTCCAGTATCGCCTTGGATTGTCTCAGCATCGCATCAACCTCTGCACTCATGGCTTCCTTGTTGTCGCTCACCACAAGATTCTTGTCGTTCGCTATCTGTCCGTTGGCAGGTAGCTGTTTGAAATCCACCTCCTCATCATTGATCTTCACCTTCACATCAACCACAGTTTCCATAGGCTGAGGCGTGAAGCCATTATTGAAGGTAGGGTATTTTGTCTGAGGGTTGCTGACCGAAACAACCTGACCAATCTGCAAGTTCGGGTTTTCGCCCTTATCTAGGACATAGAATAAAGAATTTGTTCTTAAACCTTGAAACATAATGTAATCTCCTATTATCTATTCTGTTTGTTAAACAATACCCGTCATCAGCTGAAGGGTGTTAGTGTCTCTCTCAAACCAGAGCTGAACCACTCCAGTTCCCGGCACGTCTGCAACCGTTAATGCCTCACCATTGAATTTGGTTACAGCCTGTGTCACTCCGTTGGTCTCGAAAAGGATAGGCAGCGTACCAGTCGTTCCTGTCGGAATAGCCTGACGCAGATTCACGAAAATCGTTCCTCTGTAGCTGGCATTCACGAAGGCGTGGTTTTTAAAGGTGAACACCACATTGGCAGTATTCACCACCACGCCTGTAGAAGCGATAGCCGCCGAACCGTTACGATTCACCCATGTATAAGGTCTTAACCATAACATAGCAGCCTCCTTTCCTTATTAACCCCAGAATCCTGCACCGTTAGCAGCATTCAGTCCGTACAAACCAGCCTGATAAGCCACGCAGTTAGGAACCGCTGTGAATGGGCTGTAAGGGGTCGTTACGGTCTCAGGCAACTTACACTTGATACCTGCAACCTCGTTCTGCAGACCTGCCAATACCGCATTGATAGGTGCTACTGCCTGACCTACAATCTGAGAAGTCATGGCAGAAGACTTGAAGGTACTGTTCTCCTCACGCAGAGAATCAATCTTATTCTGCATTTCGCGCATCTCAGCCTGCTTCTGACCGTCAACAATGGTCTGAGTACTCTCCTTGATAGCGTTGTGCAAGTCGCAAGTCTGTCTCTGGGTCTCGTAAGCTACGTTAGAGAAGCCACGCTCCTGACCTACAGCCACGTTGTTGATGGCATTCTGTAAGGTACCTGTCTGCTGGCAGATAGCCAAGCGGTTCTCGCAGCAGCAGTTTGCAATCTGCTGAGCAATCTGCATGTTGCCCTGCTGCAAAGCGTTGATGGTCTGCATTCCACTCATACCTACTTGATTGCCTACGCTCTGAACCTGAGAAGTCAAAGCAGAAATGGCGTTCTGAATCTGACCTTCGGTACAGTTGAGCTGAGTAGCCAAATTGCTGAGAGCATTACGGTTGCCACCGATGGCATCCATCAAAAGGGCACGACCATTGTCGTTGTTAATCTCGTTAGCAAGACCGCCACGACCATTATTGCCGAAGCCGCCCCAGCCATTGCCGCCCCAACCCATAAGGAAGAAGAGGAAGATAACCCACATGAACCAACCACCTTCGCCACCGAAGCCGTTGTTACCCTTCATGGCGAGAAGCACATTTGGATCTACACCCTGCTTCTGGAGCAGAGGAGCAAGAAGTCCAAGCATTCCGTTTGAACCTCCGTTTTGGTTTTCACCAAAGATGTATGTCTTAGATTCTGACATAATAAATGATAGATTAATCGTTTCGTCCACTATTGAACTTGGTGCAAAGTTACGAAGAACCCATCACCCTGCCTAACTATGCTCAAAATAAAATTTACGCCCTCTAAGCCATTGTTCCTCAGTATTTTATACTGAGTCACCTCTAGCTCATTTATTTAGCAAAAATCTAAACTACAAAGAAAACCGCCAGCAACCGATACAACCTATCAAAAAAATCCCTACCTTTGCATAAAAATAAAGCTTATAGCGTATGGAAACAATTATTTCAATTATTGTATTTGCCGTGCTATTCATATTAGCCTGCCTGTCGTTATATCGTATATGTACGGTGGGTAAGACTAATAATAGTGCATTAGTTTCTAAGACAGATATGTATGATATGCGGTTTGCTCAAAAAATAAAAAGGCTACATGTACGTGTATTAGCATTATTAGTTTTCGGGATGATTCTTGTTGTTGCATATCATTTCATGCCAACTAGGCTAGGTGGTTACGTTTACATAGAAAGGGATTTACATAATCACAAGCAAACCATTCATTCGAACAGTTCATGCCCATTAATAAAAAAAGGATATAGTGTAAACGAAGTGCATTACTATACCTATACACCTTATGTTGATTGCTTCTGTTCTAGATGTTTCTATGAGGCAGATGCTGTCAAATTAACTAAAGGAGAAAATAAGGAGTGAGCACTAAGCCCACTCCTTATTTATATTATTCCAATCTATCCAGCTCATCCACCGCATCCATCATGATCCTGTCAATATTCTGATTGGCGAGATGGGCGGCTATTTAATCAGAAGTCCAATCACCTCAAAGCTAAAACTTCACTTTTCGAAAACTGTTAAATGATGTGAAGTACCGATAAACAAAGGGGATTTCAAAGATAATGCGTAGAACAGCCGTCGAACTGTTGTTGACAGGTTTACGCTATACGGATTTCTTAACTTTTAAAATTGCGCTTATTCCGAAAAATCGTACTATCTTTGCACTCGTAAGTTCGTGAGGTGAGAGGCACAAACAGACAAAGAATTAATGGATTTTATCATACAATATACAATGCCCTGTCTGCACCTCTCACACTAGCGGATGGGGCATTTCTTATGCCCTTTCATTTGAAGTTAGATAATCTGACAGGAACAATATTACTATCAGATAACAGATTACGCTTCCTGACGATAAAACACTGAACGTAAAAATGCGTTTAGCTTATTAACCAGAGAGTTACGAAACCTCCCTAAGTTGAACTTAGGGAGTCAGGAACAAAGATATGAACATTTTAATAAGATAGTATGAGTAATGTATTGATTTCAATTATCGACCATAATGGTCAGAGAGCAGTTAATGCAAGAGAGCTTCACGCTTTCTTAGGTGTGGGAAAAGATTTCTCGTCTTGGATAAAGAAGCAAATAGAACGTTGCGACTTGATTGAGTATCAGGACTTTGAGGTTTTCACCCAAAAGGGGGAAAACCTACAAGGAGGAAGACCAACTTCCGAATACGCACTAACATTAGATGCAGCCAAAGAGATTTCTATGATGTCTCAGTGCGAGCGAGGGAAGCAGGCACGCCGTTATTTCATTGAGTGCGAGAAGAAATTGTCGAACCCAAAAGTTTCCAACTTATTGGAGGATAAACTTAGGGCTGCAACTTGGGCTGTTAGTTTTCTCAATATGAATGAAGCCAGCAAGCTACAGTTAGCAAAAGCGGTATTAGAACCTCTTGGCTTGCCTTCTCCAGACTACGTAGCCAGCAAGGGCGTGATGCACTCGGCATCAGAACTATTGAAACGCTTTGGATCCAAGATGTCGGCATTGAAGTTCAACCAGCAGATGGTTAAGCTTGGCTTCTTGAAAGAAGAGACCCGACAGGGAACCACAAGGATTCACAAGTTTAAGGTGATTACCGAAAAGGGTAAGTCGTATGGAGAGAACCAGGTATCTCCAAAGAACCAGAGTGAGACGCAGCCACGATGGTACGATGATAAGTTTGAAGAGCTGTTGAAGGCTATATAATAAATAAGGTGGGCAAGTGCTCACCTTATTTTGTTTCTGTCTAAACTATAAAGAAAGTTGCGCTTTAGAGATACACCCTATTGATATTTTTAGTATTTTTGCACGAAAATTAACGCATTAATAAATACGATTATGAAGAAATGGGTTTTATCTTTTTATGTATTCCTAGGATGTTTTGTCCTGAGATTGATTAGTGACGCAACTAGTATCTTTCATGATACATCAGAGATTGACGACGGATTGTATCATCCCACTCCATTTGTGAAAAGACTCACAGAATCTTTTACGGTTTTGCTGGATATGATTATTATGATACCGATTGCATTACTTATATATCATTTTCTTGGGGAAAAGAACCAATATAGAGTATTGATTACCCTACTAAGTTCTTGGGCTATCTACGACATTATTTTCCATGTAGTAAAAATGCTTTAATTTGCTATAGTGTAAAAGATAGGAGCGAGCATTAAGCCCGCTCCTTTGCTTTTAATTTAATTTATCCAAATCATTTACCGCTTCTTGCATCTTTCGATTGATGTCTTCATTAATCGCCTTGATTACTTCTGGATCAGATACCTTTTTCAATTGCCGCTTCTTCTTCTGAATATAGCTATCTGCAGCTTCCCAGATGTTATACGCCTTTCCTTCCTTGCCATGAGTAAAGTTGAACTTCTTGGCATTGTTCTCCATGTTCTTCAAAACATCAGTTGTATTAGTCTTCAACTGCTTGATATTATATTCCGTCTGCTTCAACTCGTCGGAATAGTTATACCATTTCGACTTTGTGCACTGCATATCATATCCCTCAGAAGATTTGTAGTTAAAGACTCTGTACAAAGGAATCTGGTTAGGGTCAATCTCATCAAAGTTCCCAGTTACAGCCTTGTAACCAGTTTTGGCAATTCTGCTTGTCGTCGAGCCTAAGCCACCAAAATACCCTTCTAGAAGATGCTGATATATATAAGGGGCAGTAATAAAGTCAGCCGCATCGTTACCCTTCATATCCTCTGTTGGGTCTGGAAAATCATTAAATGTCATGTTAGCCCATTTGTTAATGTCCATAAATACACCACTGGTACTATCATAAGCTCTTTTCCATCTTGGAGCATAATCGAGGTAATCACCTCCCCTATAAATCGGTCTGCCTGTCCAGTCTCTATTGGCAATAAGCTCTAATTCTGGTTTAAGGACAGTAGGGGCTGCGGCAAGTCCTAAGTCTGTAAAAGACTCAACCGTTCCTCCAGAAGGAGAATGGTGTCCAAGAAAATCTGAGGCTGGAACCAACTGAGCCATCTGTCCAAGTATATCACAGCCTACAGGCGTATCGCTTTTAAGACCAGGATAGATTGACTGTCCCATAACAATGTCTCCAAGACCAAAAAATGCACGAAGTTCGATACCGATAGGGATGGTTTTAAATTTTCCCTTACCCCAATATATACAGATATTATTTCTTCGCTTCCATTCAGGTAGTTCTGCATAAGGATCTTCAATTCCACCTCTTTCTTTCTCATCCTCATTACTGATTCGATATTGGTTAATCAAAGCTTGAGCTATTCCTAAGGCAAAAGGAATTACACCAAACACCATTGAAGTACCTACAGCATTTCTTTTGAAGTTTCTCGCAAAAAGACTTGCGCCTTGGGCTCCTGCGTTATAGAACATGGTGTAATTCTTCATATAGCTATTAAACCACCCTAAAGCATTTCTGAAGACAACATCGCTCTTGCTATCTTTAGCAGTCTGTAGACTTTTTATAGCATCGCCAGAACCGTGCTTATTAAAGTTACCCGAAACCTCCTTGGCATCATAAATAGAACGACCAATACTTCTACCTGCCTTTCTTGACGTAACGTAGCAAGAGTATCTGGCTATATTCTCGAAAAGCTCATTTGCGACTTCAATGAAATTTGCACCATTTTTTATAGCTGCCCAAGCCTTTGAATCACCTTCCATGTTGCCTTTTTTGATGAGGTTATCATATTCCTTCATCATATCCTCCAACTTTTTGATTTCGATGAATCCTGTCGGTCCTCCGTTATCCATGAATTCCTTGAACATTCTTTCTCTATCATTATTCATGTCAAGTTTATTCTTTTTATATCTAGAGAACATAGACCAGTAGTTTCCTTCTTTGCCTTTTCTGAATGAAAACAAATTATCAAGATATTCCTTGCAGAAGTCCCTAGTGTATTTAGGTCCTTCTTTTGTTACGTTTGCAGATGCGGTAGTTAAGTCCCTCGTCAAGTTACTAAACATAAAGTCAATATTGTAAGATGTGTTTGCCCGAGCACAGAATCTGTTAATTCTTGCAGAGTTCTTTGCCGCCCATGTCTTAGAGGCACCTGAATCTTTTATCAGACCATTGACTGCTTGCGCTGCTCTTGGGTTGCCTTGGCAGAATAGCAGTCTTTTCTTTCCGGCTACATAAACCTCTACAATATGCTGATCCTTATCGCTTGCCTTTTGGAAGCGAACTCCCAAGCTGCCTCTTCTATTGTATAGCTTTGCTTCTCCGTTTTCCTTCTTAGCTTGCATGCTGCTCTCGAAACTCTGGACAATATTGCTTATCTGCTCCTGTGTTGCATTCTCAGGTATCTGAGGGGTTACTTCCTCCCATACTTCATTTCCATCAATTGTATGTTTCTCTACCCATGGATTTATTTCCAGGAAAATTCTATTTTCATTATTGCCGCTTTCGTAAATTTGTACAAATCTGAGCAAGTGCTGTTTTACGACATTCTTACCGCCATTCAATATGGAAGTCTTTGCCATCGCTGATATTTGCGCCAACACATTCACGTCGCTCAGGCTTTCTCTTCCTTTCGCATTGGCTATTACTGAACCAATGTAATTATTAGGATTGCCTTTCTCCGTGATATATCCATATATATCTTCTGCAGTTGTCTCGTCAAACTTTCTCAACGGAATGTAGAACTTAAACATACTTTTTAAATGATTTCTCTCTGCGCTATCTTTAAATCCGTTGTGGTACTCTTGGTCTATAATGAAATCTGTAGCAGCAGCCTTATTCTTCCAAAACTCCTCTACAAGTTCTTTCCCCATCTTGCTCTCTGTGCTCATCACATCATCAATGCAAGAATAACCAGGGTCATTGTTTCCTCTTTCTTTCTTTATTGCTGTAAGACCCGAATAGTCGTGCGCTTCGGAATCATAATTAGCATCAATGTTGTGCCGAATCCATTCGTCCATCTTTTCAATAAACTGGTCGAATCTTACAGTTCCATCATCCAGCTTGTCGCCCAAATCTTTAAATGTAGCATTCCAGTCTCTTTGCAGTCTGTCCGCATCCGTCTTTGTGGTTTCATCTTTTTGCAAATCTCTTATTGCGTCTCGAACATACAGCACTCTATTGCGTTCCAATCCGTGCTTCGTTATCATATAAAGTTCTGCGTTGCGTTTCTGCTCATCCTTGTTTTTTCCATCCATGGCAGAAACCATTCTTTTGAAAGATGCGGCCAATGGCTCGGTTATATCGCTATCGTATTTTGCGCTTATCCGCTGGCATACAGAGTCCATTCTGTTTGCAGCCTGCAATGGATTGAAAGCAGAAGGAATATCTTTCCACACATCTTTTTCTCCAGATTCAAGCTTCATTGCCTCCTCCAGTGCTTGCAGATGGTTTAGTGTGCTCTCCTTGAAAGCATAGAGTTTCGTTCCAAGTCTACGATTATACTCATCAATCTTAGATGCAGTCATAGGGGAGGTGCGGAAATGCACCTTTCCATCTGTAGCCTCCTCGAAGTCCTTATGGTTCAAGTCGAGCAGGTAATCATGATTCTTACCATCATTATCAAAGTACATTCCGTTTCTTACAACGATAGCAGGCACACGATCATGGTCGAGACGGTATTTCACAGCCTCGGCTCTCAGCTTCCAATAAGGGTCATTCGGATTTTTCTGCAAGTTCTTGCTCAACCAGAGCAGATACTTCACATCTTTAGTATTAGGGGCAATACGATAACCGATTTCATGAAGGAAATCAGATACCTTGTTTTTGATACCATTCCAGAAGCCCGGTTCGCCCTTGCCATCCTCGGCGAGTCGGGCGATACCTTCCTCTATGGCATTATAGATATTCAGAGGATTGTATCTTCTCTCCTCATCCACCAGCTTCTTCAATTCGGCATTCTCTGGCTTATCCAAGTCGTACCAAACATCACGAAGGAACTGGTTGAATCGGTCTTCACCAAACAACTCTCTCATACCCTTGTGTCCTACTACCTCATGCCAGATGGTCTTTTCGGCAGTATATCGGTCGTGGATATTAGGCATATAAAGATGTACCTCGCCAGTCTTCTCGTCATACCAACCGGTAATCTTTCTGCCTTCCTCAATAGCAGCCTTCGCCGCCTTGTTGGTGATTTCATCAACCGATGAAACCATGTTCACCTTTGCACCAGTCTTCTGAGCTATTCTTTCGATGTGGTTGTTGACTGCTGAGGATGGGCTATCAGATAGTTCTTCACCCATACGTTCATTACTTGGTCTTCCGTGGCGTGACCGAAGTGAAGATACCTCGCCAGGTCGTACTGAGCCTCCACGTCCTTCTTGATTAGAAGTAGAGTCCCAATAATGCCCGTTTCGTCCATCCCAATCTGCTTCAAGAGCTGAATCAATATCTCTTGGATTTCTGATAGTTTCTTTGTTGATTCCATTTTTAATATAATTAATTAATTCTTCATTCCCATCAATAGGGATTTTCTGATAAACGTTATAATCATTGTATTTATTGTATTTGAATACATAAAAATTATCAGCAGTGTACTCATAATTGACTTTTCCCCGCTTATAGTTTTTGTGTGAAGAGTCTATAGTATGAGCCAACACCGCATATTCATCCTTTGGCAATTCTATCTCCTGAGGGTCTTCCTCACGGAAGTGGGTGCCTTCATCCTCAGAAGTCTTGCGCTCCTCCTGCACCTTTACACCCATCTTAGACAGGCGGTCCAGTACTGGCTTCAACTGCTCAGGCTTAAACTCTGCAAGCATATTGTTACCTCTGGTCTCGAAGTTATTGCCATCAACCAGTTTCAGCAAATCTTCATCCATGAAGTACTTGCCGCCCTTCGCCTTGCTCTTCGGTACACGAAGCTCGTAGAAGTTGCCACGATAGTTATCTATGCGCTTCACATTTACATCGCCATCCGATGAAATAACCTCGTCAATACCACCATGCCATGATGAAAGCTCAAACTTATCTGCCACGCTGTTGATAGGCGCATCCGTAGTTAAGCCCTTAGGGTCGAATCGGTCTGGCATCAAGATACCAGTCTTCACCTCGCCAGTATCAGTAGTATATTTCACCAGCTGACCGCCCAAGCCCTGATCCTTGCTGTCAACCAAAGCCTGCATCAGATTACCGGTTACGATATAGCCATTCTTGCGGCTCTCATTGCTAGTCAGTCTATCCCAGTTATCAAAGTTTTGATTCAATACTCTGAGATGGCGGTCTCCCATACCGGCAGCCTGCTTGGTCATGCGGTCGATAGAACCGATAATATCCACCTTGTTTTCACCAGAACCCACCTTGCCGGCAATAGGGAAGGTAATCTTTCTTCTGCCATCCAAGGTAGCAAAGGAAACGGAAGAGGCGTTAGGCGAGTAGTTATCAGTAATCTTGATGTCAATAAGTCTACCGTAACTGTTGCCGAATCCGCTCAACTCGTTAGGGTTATTCATATCCGTAGGAAGAGCGAAAGTTTGGTTTGTATCGAAGGTATCAAGCACACGCTCAAACATTTCAGCCTTGGCTTTCAAGTTCTTCTCCACATCGTTCAGCTTATCTTTCTCCTGCTTGTAGATAGTCTCGTACTGATATTCAGCATTCTTTTCTATCTGCTCATCGGTCATGCCCGATTTCTCCTGACCCTTCTTTCCATCCTTGATATACTTCTCTTTTGCCTTGGTTGCAGCCTTCACCGCACGCTCCTCATACCTCTGAGTCTCGTCCGCAATCTTCTGGTCGAAGTATTCCTTCACGGCAGTCTTCTTCTCGGTCTTGTATTCATCCCAAGTCTTGCCGCCAGTCAGTCCTTTCTGTGAAGCCTTCACCTCAGATGCCTTCATCGGTTTCTTCAAGATAGCCATGTTCACCTTTTCTATATAGGTATTGTCGGCAAAGGCGTTATCACCGCCCGGTTCAGCGCCCTGCTTCCATACTTCCTTGTGGATAGTCTTAGCCTTCAGAGGCAACTCGGTAATCTCAAGGTCGTTCTCACCCATTTCGTTGAGTCGCTGAATCTCGTTGGCGTAAAGCTCGCCAATCTCCTGCAACATCTTCTCCTGCTCAGAAACTCTCAGCAGAGCCATACGCCCAAGCAACTTGCTTGCATCGGCACCAGCTTCACCATCACCAACACCGCCACCGCTAGCAACAAGAGTCTGTGGGTCGATTCTAGACAAATCATCACCATGAGTCTTCTCCCATCCGAATGGATCAGCCATGCGAGCATAAAGGTCAAGATGCTCCGCCATATACTCACGAACCACCTTATCGCCATATTTATTGGTAATATCGGCAACTTCCATTTCGTTGAACTTACTCTTCTGGGAAGAAGTTGTGTTGGCATCAAGAGACTTCAACTTAGCCTTGAACATCATCAGCAGTCGCTGTTCTGCAGGGATAAGGGAAACCACATACTCGTATGCGCCTCTTGCCACCTGACCGGTTCGGCCGATACGTCCACGCATCTGAACCTCGTCATTCACGTCAAGCTGCTGCTGCGCCACGATCATCACACGCTTCTTCTGGTCCTTATACTTGCTCGAAGCATGAAGGGAAATACCGGTTGCTGCACTCTTATTGAGAATAAGCGCATCAATCTTGCCATCGTTAAAGTCGCGCGCGAGTTTCTTCTTGTCGGTATCAGCACGCTTCACCTTGGTAACAGTTCCGTTGTCGTTATAAATAAACTCGGTCTGTCTACCGGTCAGCTCGCCAACCTTATAGCCAGCCTTCTGCAGCTCGTTCTTGATAACATCAATAGGGGATAGGGAAAGACCGGTACTTGTCTGCTCAATCTTCTTTTCCAGTTCGTGATAAGCCTCAATAGCCTCATCACCCAAGTCTTCAAGCTTGATATAGCCGCTTTCGCTATTATCCTTTGCGTCCTTCTGGGTATAGCGAAGTGTACCTTCAAGACCCTTCTTCAAAGATGTACCCAAGTCAGGTGCGTCCATTTCCTCGCCAAGTTTAATCTTATCAGTCTGCGATTCATTGGTATTACTCAACGCAATCACAGGCTTCATACCCTGCTTCAAGTAGTCGATGGCACGTTCTGCAGCAGACTTCGCTTTCAATGAGAGAAGAACCTGCTGAACGGTATTGAACGCCTTGCTGGCAAAAGGCTGATTCTTGATTCCCAGGGCAGCCGTACCCTTCTTGATTCCCATAGTAGACTGAATGGCAGCCAGCTCATCATTACGCTCATCAACGTAATTTGAAACGTATTTCTTTTGGAAATTGATAATATCATTAAACAAACCGATGATACTATCATACTGCTCTCTCTGCTCCTGCACTCGCTCAGGATCATCAATCGCCTTCCAGTCGATGGTTACGCCAGTCATATCTCGTTCACGGCGAATCATCTGACCGCATTCCGTCAAGGTCTGGCTCATGATTTCCTGCAAGGTAGCACCACCACGCTTCACCGCATCAATCAAATCGGATGATTTCATACCGCCCTCGTTCATGGCAGTACGCAAAGCGTAGATAGGCATATTGTCTGGTCGCTTGGCAAAGGTAGCAGAGAAGAATGTAACGTTTTTTGCCTTCTGAATAATGTGCTGAAAATAGTTGCCCTGACCGCTATTGCCACCAGCCGTGTGGCTTTCGTCAAGGATAAGATAGGCGTTATCCATCAGTTTTTCAATAGCATCACGTCTTCTTTGTCCGCTAAGGGCAGCAGCGCCGAATGTCTTACCCTTCGCAAGCTTTCTCTCTTTTCGGGCACCATTCTCATCAAATTCGTAAACTCCGTTGCCTACTTGACTATAGGTTGTCAATATGTAATCGTAACCATCTGGAAGCTTGCCATTCTTTCCAATATAATCAAGAACAAGGTCCCTTTCTTTATCCGATGGAACTTTATAGACGATGTTACCTTCCGAATCTGTAACATTCGCCCTAGTCTTATCTCCAAGAATAAAAGGACGAAGATCAGGACTACCGACATCTTTTAAGTCACGATATACATCGCTTAGTAATTCAGGAGTTTTTGTAAAATAAACTGGTATCTGTCCATTCTTTATTGCGTATCTAACGAATGAAGCAGCCTGTCTTCCTTTACCAATTCCAGTTTGGTCTCCTATAATAAAGGCGTTGCCCTTCTTTGCCTGCTGCAAGGCAAGGGCTACAGAGTCAACTTGCTCTGCAGCAAGGTGAGAATACAAATCGTCCTTATCATTATAGCCCAGTTCATCAACAAGGAACTGGTCGGCATCGCCCAGCTTTTCAAGATTCTTATTCACCGCCTCCTGCTGGTCGGCAGGCATCACGGCTTTCAGAGTGAATGGATTTTCACTCTTTGGAGAATAAGTAACCTTCTCGGTACTTAGTCCACGTACGGGCTGATCCAACCGCTGTAGTTGTCTCCGTGATCCCCCTCCGCTCCCGGGCACGGAAGATTCATTATCATGAAGCTGAGTGTTAGACTGTCCATTTCCTCTTGATTCCAATACTCGTCCTTCGGGATTGGAGTTATTTCCTTCCCCATCGCTCCGAGCAACATTTGTCCCTGCTCCGTTTGCTCCAGTATCTCCGTCAGAAAGTCCTCCATCTTTTCCTGACTTGGTTCCTCGTCGATTTTCCAAGTCATCATGGGTTCCTGATACGGAAGATGAGTCAGATAATCTCTGAGAGCCATCGCTAGCATCTGGTTCGCTTCCTCCTCGTTCTCCTGTTCGTACTCTCTCTTTAGGAGTATCAGCAGAGCCTTGTTTATCAAGTTCTGGTTGAGTACTTCTTGTTTCTCCTCCGATGGAAGAATCCATCCGTTCACCTCGTAGTATATCATCTTCAATTCGTTTATAAAGTTCGTCATAATCTTTCACGGCTTCCGCTCTAGCCTTATCCTTTACTGGTGGAAAGGCATTCTCATTCAAGCGTCTTCCGTTTATCAAAATCATACGTGTAGGGTAGCTGGTTCCCTGCTTGGCGTAGAGACTACCATCCACATTAATCACGTCCTCCACATTATAGTGGCTATAGAGATAACCAAGAAAAGCCTTGTCTTTTGGCTTCAGACTTCCGTTCTTGGCATATTCCGTGTTGCCACCGATAATGATAGCAGCACGACCATCACCCTTCATGCTCTCCAGGGCATTGATAGCCATCTGTCCTTCCAAAGAAGAAATCTTGTAGCCGTCATAGTCCTTTGGTGTAGCACTACCGAATGGTGGATTTGTAATCACAATGTCAACCGGCTTTACGTTGAATGGCTGGGTTCCGTCCTGACTGGTCACGTTCTTGAAGCCCTGTCTTCTCAGGTTCGCCAATCGCTGTGCATCAATATCGTTCACATGTACCTTATCCATTGGCAAGCCGATGGTAAGCATACCGTTACCGGCACTTGGTTCAAGGGCGCTGTCAATCACCTTACCGTTACCCTTCACATACATATCCGCAAGGAAAGCATAAGGGGCAGGGGTAGAGTACTGCTGCTTCATCACTCGCTCAGAATCACGCTGGTTGAGGCTCGGCTGATTCTCATAGAGTGTCTTGATGCGCTTGAATTTCTCGGCATTATTGGTAGATTCCGTTGAAGAGATACCTCTTGCACGCTTAACAATGGCAGTTTCAGCAAGCTCCTGAAGGTCTGTATCCTTAATATCCTTCAAACCAACTCTCTCAGCTATCTTTCTCAGCTCAACAATACCGTTAAACTTATGTTTGAAGCCCAACTTTATGTTCACGGTATCAATAAACTTCTTCTCTGCCATCTTTCTTTCCTCGGCACTCTTGGACTCACCCACCAGATTCTCCTGATGCTTAGGTGAAGTCTTCTCGTAGTAGTCAGCCCACTCCTTCAAGCTCATGCGCTGCTCACCATCACGATAGCGGATATTCATCATCTGCTCATAGATAGCATCCACGTCTTCCTTCTTGAAAATCTTGGCAGCAGGAGCAAACTCCTTGCGCATTTCCTTCACCACGTCTTCAAGATTGTGCATACCTCTCTTGATTCTCAGGTAAGCATTCTCTGCCATGGCGCTCACCAGCTTAGGCAATACTTCCAGCTGTCTAGAGTTAAGACCGATAAACGAAGCAGACATTTCATCCTTGCCGGCATTCTTGAGCATATCCCAAAGGTCATTAACCTTCTTGTTGGAAGCCGCTACTGCTGCATCGTCAGCTTTCTGCTGAGGCTTCTTTGGCTGTTCTGCTTTAGCCTTCTTCTCCTTCTCGAACCCTTCTGCAGCATTCTTGAAAGCTTCCATTGGGTCAGCGGATGGTTCAGCTTTAGGAGTCTCAACCTTTGGCTCAGCCTTCAATCCCTTGCGTTTAGCATAGATGCTTTCGTAGATAGCACGGTGCAAATCGTCTGTCACTTCTCCGTTCAGATAGTCCAAAGCCATATCCTTGGATAAATCGTCCACGTCTGCCTTCATAATCTCGTCCTCGGTCAGAGGATGCTCCTTCTTGAACTCAGCGGCAGCTGCCTCAATCGGGTTAAACTGAGGGTCTGGGTTCTCTTCCTTTGGAAGGAGTGGGAGAGTACCTTCTTCATTCTTGCTGTCAATATACTCAGTAACCTCATTCAGATCGCCAAACTTCTTGCCATCATACTCATAGTAAGAACCAGTATACTCGCCCTTCTTGTTAGGCTCATCAACCTTCATCACTTCCTTGTCTCCATCAATCACAATCTTTTGCTTCATGATAGGACCGTACTTTGATGGGGTCTCGGTTTCCTCGTCCGTCACCTCAATGCGACTTTCGAGTTCCTTGTTTTCTAAGTCGTCAGCCTCTTCTGCTCTTGGTCGCTCTGCTTCTGCTGGTTCATTTCCTCCTGATGCTTCCTGTTGAGGTTCTTCAACGCCTGAAACATCATTGCCTCTTTCATTTTCTGAATGTCCTGTTCCATAATCTTGCCATTTTTTAAAGTCCATAAATTCTTTTATCAACTCTGGTTTGGTAGGTGCTTCACCGAATACATCGCCCTCGCCAGTATTTCTAGCGGCAGCAATACGGTTGTACTCGTCAAGCAAATCTCTGAAATCCGCAACCTTGCCTTCCAGAGCCAAAGCCATCATCTGAGAGATAGAAGGGTAACGCTTAGCTGCATCCTCACCGAACATGTCTGATGTTCTCAGCAGCGTATCAACCTTGTTGCCACCCTGCCTTGCCTCATAGAGCAATTGGATAGCCTGATCTATCTCATCACGAAGAGAGAACTCGCCCAACTTCATGTTGTCCATTACCGAGCGGATAGCGTTGATAGCCTTATTCTTCACCGTAGAGTCGATGCCCAGCATTCTGATAGTCTCAGGCTTGAAGATGGAACCCAAAAGAAGGTTCTTCACATACTCCCTGCCTTGTGCAGAAAGTCGCTCAGGGTTATCCATCATCTGTGCCACCTCGTTCTGTCCGATGATGCCTTTATCTACTAACGTCTTTACCAAGTCATTTATTGCCTTGGAATTGTTAAAGAATGCATCAAGAGAACCATTTCCCTCAATCTCGGCAACAATCGCGCCTACCTCGCCAGAAGTCAAGGTCTTAGCCTTGGCTACCGCCTGTTCGGTATTGCTCTGTGTCTTCTTCTCGTTTCGGTTGAACTTAGCGAAGGTAGCCGTATCGTATGGTAATCTCTCATCCGTCACCAATACCAGACGTGGATGCTCGATGCCGCTCTGCTCAATCTGTTCTCTTGTGAAGCCGAAGTTCTCGGCATTCTCCAGAAGGTCGTTAATGTATTCGCTGTCTGTGCCTTCCTTTGCCGCCTTCTGTCCTGCCATGGTTCTACCGTTGCCATCATATACGATACCCTCGTCAGATACCACTGGCACCTGCTCGATAGCCATACCGTTATACTTTCGGGCAATCTGGTCCGTATTCTGCTGAGCCGCCTTGTCGTGCTCATAGTCACGGTCATTCACGGTTCTGCCCTCAGCATCGGTAGGGAATCCCTCAGATTTCTTGTAGCCATTGTTCACATCGTGAGAAGGAGTAAGACTTTCAGCCGGAACAATCTCATAGTGTCCCTTAATCTTGGTCTCTCCATCAGGCAGCATTCTTGTGCGCTTGTTGCCCACCAGTCTAGGCGCATTCACAAACTTCTGTGCAGTCACGCTGCCAGCTTCATGTGCGCCCTCAGTCTGTTCTGTCTTACCCACAGTCTCCGCAACCTTCTTGGCAGTCATAGCCTTCTTGATATTCTGAGCGTGGTCCAACTGCTTCTTGGCAGCTTCAATAGTCTGATTCTTCAAAGTCTCCTGTTCCATGATGTCGTTAGGCTCGGCGGTATAGTCCACCTTCATCTTCTCGGCATCCTTCAAAGCCTTCTCTGCTTTCTGAATCTGTCCGTCCACCACCTTCTCAGCATTCTCCCCGAAATCCTCAGTAAGAATCTCCGCACTCTGCTCAGGAGTCATTTTCTCATAGTCAGGCGTAGGTCTTCCCTTGCTGTCCGTAGCCATAGGAACATCTGAACCATCGGTAAACTTTCTGCTAGGTTGAGGCTGGGGACGCGGATTTTCAACTCCCGGTTCGCGGCCTTTGTTAACTTCTTGATTTTCAGAAGAAACCTCGTTTTTAGGCTCGTCTTGTGGTCGTGGTTCTGACTCGGTGCTTTCGCTTGTGTTCGCTGCTTCCTGCTGCGTCTTCGCTGCATCCTGCATAGCCTGCTCCTGTGCCGCCTGATTGTAAGGCTCAGAGTTCTTCATCTGCAATCTCTGACGATATTCTGCAGCGAACTGGTCGATAGGCTGATTCTGAAATAGAGTAACCTCATCTGCCTTCACATAAACCATTTCCCTGGTATTAGGGTCGAAACAGACAAGCATATCGCCGCTACCTTCCTTGGCTCTACCTGTAGTCTGGTCGAAGGCAACATCACCCGAACCAACAAGGATTGTTCTTCCGTTGCTGTCTTGCACGTACAAAGCTTGCTCGCCATTCATCGCCTGACCGTTCAATGTTCCGTGATAGCTCCAATCAGAAACAAAGCTCTTCACGTTTTCCTCTATGACATCAGCAGTAGCCTGCTGCATACCCTGCACTCTAGCGTTCGCATTGATATATTGGGCAAGTGGGGTCAACTCTTCTTGGGTCAATCCATTCTGAATGAGTGCATCGTAAATCTGTGCCGGCGTCAAACCCTGCTGGTGCAACTTCTCGAAGGTCTGCTTGAATACATCATTGCTCTCCATTGCTGCATCAACCGCCTGTTCTGCATTGCGAAGGTTGCGCAACTCATCAACTACCACGCCGCTATCCGGGTTGTCCGTTCCCAGACTATGCTCCTCGGCAACCGTCTTACCTTGGCTTGCAGACTGGTCTGCGTGTGGTCTCCAGCTAGGGAAAAGCTCATCTTCGAGTGCTCTCTTCACATGATAGAAGATTCTGTTCTCCTCATCGGTACGCTTCATTGGGTCCTTGCGCATGATTTTGTCAATATCAATAACAATGCTTCCTTCTTTATCAAGAAGTTCTTTGATAGAAGCCATGAAGTTATTAGTATAACCTTTGCTTTCTGATCTGAGGTAGCCAAGCAAACCGTTTTTGTCCGCATACTTTTCCCAGTCAAGATAGAGAGCACTCTTCTGGTTGCGCAACTCATTAATCAGTCGGGCATTATTCGGGTCTGTAATATCCTTATTCTCGTCATATCCGTTTTCTTTAAGGAATCTAAACGCTAGATTAGTGACAGTTCCATCATCATCTATGAACTGCATATCCTTCATCCTTGCGTAGCCCATCAGCGACATCATATCGTCATTATCACGATAAAGCTTCTGCTTGTAAAGAATAGCTCTGCGCTCATCGGCATTCTTATAAGAGGTACGTGTAAGAAGCGTTCCGTTCTTGGTGTATTCAAGAATCTGTTTGTTCTTCACATCGTTCACGCTGCGGTAGCTTTTGCCTCTTGTGGTATTGAACAGTCCCATTGCCGCATTCACCTTCTCCTTGGTGCTCTGAGAAACGTCTGGGTCGTTCATGAAATCCGTGTAAGCGGTCTTATACTTCGGGTCTCTTGGAGCTGTCTTCGATGCACGGTCCACCTTTGTAAAGGCATCCATCAGATTCTTGCCCGATGCAGAAGAAATCAACTCGTTCTTCTCGTCAGGAGTCAGACGAATATCCACGGCGATAGGGGAGCCGTTGTCGTTTCTACCAATCACGAAATGAGGGTTATCATTATGAGTAAGATGATGCAGAATATTGCCCATCTTCACGAAGTTGCTAGGTTCGCCAGCCTTGAATGCACCTACCATCACAACATCTTCCAGCCAAGTGCCGAAGGAAATATCCTTATCACCGGTCACGTTGTCGGCTACCATCATGGTTCCAGCCTCAACGCCGAGACCAGCAGCCGTAGCGCCAAATTTCTGTGCGCCATGAAGCAATCGCTCGCCTGTACTCTTCTCCATACCTGTGATACCGAACTTGGAAACCCAAGGAGACATGACTGCGCCCGAAACTCCGAACATAGCACCAGTTACAGCACCATGCTCAGCGCCTTTCAGACCAGCCTCAGCGATAGCCTGCAAAGAAGTATCATCACCTGTTGAAGCCTGACTCAAAGCAGCTGTCACACCCGAATATCCTGCAAGATTCAGCGAACTTGTTGCCGTTCTAGTTCCCAATCCCGACATGATTTTCTGTGCCGTAGTCATGTTTGCTACCTTGAAAGCCATCTGCTGTGCGGTAAGTTTCTGAGCTGCCTTCATCACGCCAGCCTTCACCAGTCCGTTAGTCAGAACACGGGTTCCTGTATTCACGGCAGCACTTGCACCAGCGCCGATTACAGCGAGTGGACCGGAATCTGCAGCCATGTTTACGGCAGTAGATGCGAATCTCGTACCGATGCCCGAGCGATAGGTTTCATCCTTGTGTCCTGCAACCTTCTGAATCTCCGCATCACCATCAGCAATAGCGATACCTTCCTGCAATCTCTGTCTTGTATCTCTAGACATCACGGATGGAGCCACCACCATACCGATAATAGAGTTGCTGAGGTTCTTGGCAATATAGTCAAGCGCACCATGAGGCATGATTTCCTCCTGATTTCGCATCGTCAGAGCCTTCTGAGCATAGTTCATAATCTCTGGAGTAACGTATTTGTCCACGTATTCCTCCACACTCATGTTCAGTTTCTCTGCGCTCTCGGCAATATGGCGCTGCATTCCCTTCTGTGAGTAAATCTCGTTGATTTTGCTGCTGAGATTGTTCATCAGAACGTTCTGGCGGTTCACCTGCTCCTGCGTCTGAGCATCACGAAAAGCCTGTTCCTTTACCGACTGAGGCGCATAGATGCCGCCCATCTTGTCAAGGTTCTGCTGATACTGCTGACGTGTCAGTTCCTGCGCCTCATTCATGGAAGAATCAACAAGTTCGAGCAGATCATTACCCAAAATACCTTCGGTCTGTCCGTCATTTCTTACGAACTTGTTACCCTCCACCTCATACTGGGCAAGATTCCTTGCATCGTCCTCTCGCTGCTGCTTGGTTCTAGCCCTGCGAGCTTCAGGAGTAGAAAGCTGCTGCATCGTCTCGTTGAAGTTCTTGGCAGTAGGGGTTATTCTGCTTCTGCTGATAGGGGTTGCTCTCTGCTGTTCCTGACGTGCAGCCTGTTCCTGTGCTCCTTGCATGCGCGCGCGCATATTGCTAGCCTGAGCCTGCTGCATCGGGTTCATCTGGTCGTTGCGCATGTGCATCAGCTGCCAGTTCTTCATATAGTCTGTACCAGAAGCAGTAGCCGTACTAGGCTGCTGAGGTCTCTGAGGCTGCTGCCTCTGCTGCTTATACTGAGCTGCCACCTTCTGTGCCCTCTGCGAAGTAGTCATTGGCTTCTGCTGCGCTACTGGCTTCTGCTGAGGCTTAGCCTGTATCCTACGCATAAAATCCTCGTAGCTTTTACCAATATCAGCACCATTTTGAGTAAACAAATCATACACCCTCTTTCTGTTGGAATAGTTACTGTTCCCAACAAAAGCTTTCTCGAAAGTCGCATAGTCCTGAGTGTAGCCGTTCTGAGCTAACAGGCTGTGCATTTGTTTGAGTTTGTTCCTATCTATAGTCATATATAAATATTTTTTGTGTTAAAATTTTAAACCAGAAGCCCAACCGCCTTTTTTATTGGTCTTTTTACTCGCAGGCTTTGATGCTCTCTTTCTGGCTTCCTCCCTCTGTCTTCTTAGTGCTCCTGCTCTCTGTGCAACAGAAGAACCGCTTTGTCTGTTGGTGGTTCTAGTAGTAGAGCCATCCGTGTTGGACACTTCCTTGCTGCTTGAAGTAGATGAATTGCCAGAAGTATTTCCATTGTAGTAAGCTTCATTTGCTTCATACATGGTCTTGTTGGATGCGTAATGAGGTCTTCCTTCTGCATCCCAAGTTACGTATTTGGCAGAAGAGCCTCCACCGCCGCCTGATCGTCCACGTCCGCTTCCCTTATGGGTAGCATTATACTGTGAAATGCTCAATCTTCTGTTGGTCTGCTCGTCCTTCGCCTTATCACGCTGCTGCCTGTACTCGAAGTCTCGCTGGTCCTTCTGCTGCTTATACTGTGCTGCTGCAGCATCCTTGCCCTGACGGTAGTCGAACTTATCCCTGGCAAGCTGATTGTTTCTATCTCTCATGCCAAGAAGCAGCTCCCTGTAGGCGTTCTGTGCGTTGGCAGCACGTTCCTTCAAACTGAGATTAGCCTGCTTGTAAGCCGCATCTGCATCAAGGGCAGCCTCCTTCTGTCTCTGAGCCTTGCGGTTCTGATAGCCCTGTTCCATCATGGCGGTAGGGTCATTGAACTGCTGCAGAGGAGCGCCCTTGGAAGTATTCACGATATTTCCCATGTGACGCATGGCATCGGCTAGGGTAGTCATCATTTCCATGTTACGGGTTCTACGTCTGTCATACTCTTCAGGGGTTTCTCCTTCTCTCATTCCCGGTCTTTTCTTCGGTATGAGACTGCCAAGCCACCCGAAGAAACCACCGTCCTTCTTGGATGGGTCAGACTGGAATGCCGGCGCTTCCTGCTTCTGGGATGCTGCCGTGCCCGAAAGGGCAGAAGAAAGGGAATCATAGCTTGGTGTTCCGTCTGCATTCCAACCGGTAGGCTGCTGAGGCATATTCGTGAAGTCTGTAACCGGTGCTTCCCCAGTCTGTACTGGCTGAACAGGTTGCGTTGGCTGAGGCTGAACAGCTGGCGCTTCATACTTTCCTACTGCGCCACCATTCGGCTGAAAGAAATTCATACTCGCTGGCTGAGGGGCAACGGCAGGAATCTGCCCGTTAGGAGCGCCCTGCATCCCCTGGTTCATCACCTGATCATAATCAGGATGCTTCGCCCTCATCATGTCCTGAACAGCCTGAGGATACCCACTAATCGCAATGGGCACCTTCTTAGGCTGCTGTGTATTCTGATTATTTACTCCTGCCATAGCTTACTTTTTCATATTTTTGAGTTCCTCATCAGTAAATACTTGACACATACCACGAAGACATATAATAGGCATTTCATCACCAAACATATTTGTATAGGTAAATCCATCCTTTTCACTATAGTGTAACTCCGTGCCGTTCTTCGTGCAACGCTCGATGATTTCAGCTTCGTCTTTTGATATTGCTATATTCTTACAGCATCGCGCAATAATAGCAGAATGGTCTCCACCTTCCTCTGCAATATCAACGGTAGGATGAGTATCTTTGACAGGAGAACAATCTTTCTGGTTCGTTACTGCGCCAACAGAATCGTCTCTAAAAAGAGAATGCTTCTTCTCCTCTTCCTCGTTAAAATCAGGCAGCTGAGGAAAACGGAAAGGCTTATCCTTTTCTAAATATTCAGATTCAAGAAGCCACTTTTGCAGACCTACATTACAAATTTTCTGAATATGCTCAAAATGCTCAGAGTCCTCTTTGAGTCTTCTCTTGTAGCTTTCCTTAAAAGCATCCAACTCATTCTTCAACTCCTCATTCTCTTTCATGTACTTCTGTCCTACCTCGGTCAGATTCTTCTCACGAATCTTTGAAAGGCGAAGTTCCTCTGCAACGTCAGCCAAAACTGCGTCCTTATCCTTTAACATCTGTTCCAAATCCACATTCTCGTCGAACATCTTAATCTTTCCTCTTAGGTGTCTAGAACTTTCCTTTCTCAACTCCTCAATCTTCATGTTCTTCTTGTAGATGTTCTTGTTGAGTCGGGCTATCTCCCTGCCGAGACGCAGATTCTTCTCTTTGAGACGTTCAATCTCCTTTGCCTGCTCATCCAACAAGGCATCGTTGAACTGGGAGGCTGATTCTTTAAGGGCAGGGTTGCCTTCATTAAGAAAATGTTTGTAGTAAAAATCAGCTTTTGGGGAGGCTGAACAGCAAATGATACGTATCTTTTCCTCTTGCTGCTCTTTACCAGGAACAGGCGCATTGCTACGCTCTTCAAACTCCTTCTTCAAGCGAGCCTTGCGCTCATCCCATTCCGTAGGAGACAAAGCAACAGTCCATCTATTTGCATTGGCAACCTTTATGGCTTTGCAAACTTCTGGCTTCTCAAATTCTCTCATTGCGCCAGCTTGGTTTACGACTTTCTTCGCCAAAGCCATGTGAAAACCTTCCTTATTCAATATCTTCTTTGCTTCTTTTAATGTCATAATCTATCTTGTTTTAATGTTTAACTTTTCGTGAATATTTCTATTGAGGAATGCACTAATTCCTCAAATTCGAAGGGAATGTTATCAGCTTCATCTTCACATGTTCTCTTCTATAATTTCGGGAGACTATTTATAAAAGGCTCTCTGTTTATGTAAGCACAAGATAAACCTTTTGGTCTGTGATACCTTTCGTATTCTTCTCTACCACACAGAATAATCTTTGTTATATTCATAATCTACAATATTTAATATTGTTAACACTTCCCAAAAATTAGGGGG
>ERZ1034687.113-NODE-113-length-50035-cov-76.988475_pt1 | contig 50035 bp, 36 predicted proteins | sample MGYA00520704_ERZ1034687 | MGnify/ENA primary metagenome ERZ1034687 (study PRJEB33766, sample SAMN09781762) | gut metagenome | biome: gut microbiome | host: Homo sapiens | place: Madagascar | study: EMG produced TPA metagenomics assembly of the PRJNA485056 data... | reverse complement strand
CACTCCAGGTGCGAGCGGATTCGCACACCTGAGAGTTGGTGGCTTCGCTACAGGGCGTTCTATTGGCACCTAAGACTTCCAGGTGTGAAAACCTCCGCGCACCTGGAACCGCATCGGCTTGACAATGATCGAGTTGGCACTCCAGGTGTGAGCGGATTCGCAAGGACAAAGGATGGCTTCTGGCTTTATTATTCCTACCTTAAGAATCCTGACAATAACAGCCTCATTCTTGTCAATGAAGAAATGGATCACCTTTTGAAAGGCTTTTTCCCGGCAAAGGAGCCTTTCCCGGTGTCTTTAAGCTCTGGCTTCCCCTCTTGGGCCGGGAAGGAATATTTCTACTTCCCTCAATCAAACGTCCTGTATTCATTGGATGGAACTGAGGCGCGCCCTTACATTGAATTTGATTTCGGAGAGCGGACATTGCCATATTCAAAAATAATGAATATGTCCCGGGAGGAATATGAGGCTTTAGTTGGTTCCGGATGTGACGGAAGATTCGAATCCGATTTTGGTGTTGTACAAGCTGAAATAAGTTACCGTATGGTGTTCTAACCATTTAATAAGTAGTTTGTTAAGAACGCTGTATTATCTGCTTTAGGCTTTGCCTTGCAGCTATCTTGCGGCTTGGTGAACGTTGCGTATGAGTACTGGTGGTTGGATGCAAAGATGTAAAAAAACCGGTATTTGTGGAAATATTTTTCCGATATTTGTGGGAATAGCGCTTGGGGCGATGGAAAGCCGCAAAGAAGATGCCTCAAATAAACTTGTAATTTGATAATAACAAATGAGATCAATTTATGCTATTATGTTGGCCATATTACTATTGGCCACTGGTTGTAGTGATTCATACTGCCCTTCGTTGGATAAGGTTGTCACAGTGGAGGAAAGTGATTTCTATGAGATTTCTCTTTCCGGACTCAAGCCAAGGGAAATAGATCTTGACTTGATGGGGATTATCGGAGCCCGTTATTGCGACTCTTTGTTGGTTGTCACGACTTTGGGGACGGACCGGTTGCTTCACTTGTACGATCGCCATTGTCTGGAGCGCAAAGGAGACTTTTTCACCAAGGGACGAGGACCGAAAGAATTGTTATTTCCATTATTCGGAAGTTCTCTGAGCCTGGATAACGAATCTGGTTCATATATGATGCGTTTTGTGGACCGGTATTCTGACCGTCTTGTAGAGGTGAATCTTTCAGAGTCCATTATGAATAAAGATCTTGTTTTAAAAGAACGTGAGTTTAAAAGCGGGGAGGAACTCTTCACGGCGCTGCCTTTGGACGGATCCCGTTGCTTTATGAAGCGAATGGTTCAGAATGGCACTTGTTTGGAACGTTATGTCCGGAATGTCGAAGGAACAGAAAGTATGAGCCAGCCAATGCTCAAGTTAAACTCCTGTCAGATAAGCAATAATGATGGCTATAATATTAATTTGTTTTCAGGAGCAGTTGGTTATAACAGCTCTCGTCATCTTATTGTTGAGGCGATGTGTCTGTTGAATCTTGTTCAGGTATATCCTGTTGAGGGCGATGGCGGTTACACATTGTGCTATGGAAAGACTATGCCTGACATCCGTGTCCTTGAAAAGCAGTCGCCTCAATTATGCACTTATCATACAGGTTTGTCATTGAATGATAGTTACTTCTCTGTTATGTACACCGATGAACGTGCGAGTGGGACGACAAAGGAAATCCACGGCTATGCCTGGGATGGCAGTCCATTGTTCCGAATACCATTGCCTTCGAATATTACCAAATATGACATCGACAGTAAGACCGGATCCTTATTGACGGTTGATGAGGAAGACCATATTCGGGAGTACAGTATTGAATATCTAAAGTCGTAAGGAGAGACCTGAGAGGATCTCATTTGATGTGGGTGAGGACTTGCGGTCGATCATAGGAGCGGCCTGCAATGGTGATTCTTTGCTGGATTTCCCTTAAGGGCGTGAATGCTCTCAAGAGAAAAATGATTATTTTTGTACGGTAATCGCTCATTAGGGAGCGTATAAATAGCACTAATATGAAAAAGTATTGTTTGATTTCATTTGTTTCCATCCTTTTTATTGGTGGATTATTTGTGACAAGTAAACTTATCGTTAATGATCCTTATGTTTTGTTCAATGCGAATGTAGAGGCTTTGTCGAACGAGGAGAGTTCGTCAGGCATTCTTACTTGTCATAATGATTATTTTTATAAGGAAGGCTATTCTGTCCGAGATTGTGGAAATTGCAGTATGCAATACGATCATAAGGCATCTTTTTGGGCATTACCTGACATATGTAAGAAATGAAATATTGGTACAAATTTATTGCTATTATAGGAGTAATATTAACTTCTTGTGAGAATAAATCTACCACGACAGTTTCTTTTCCTCAAAGAATTGTCGTAGAGAATTTTCCTAAAAATGAATCTCTTTCAGAATGTAGAAGTTTTTCAGTAGAAGCTGTAGGCGTGATAGATATCGCAGTCAAAAATAGATTGTTGCTGTTGGCTTCATCTTCGGATAGGGATAAGTATATATCAGCTTATAGTTTGGATGATGGTGCCTTTATCGGTAACGCCTTAAAAAAGGGAAGGGCGAACGGTGAGTTAAGAGGTACTAAAAGTTTTGGAGCTCTTGGTCTCAGGACCTTTGGTGATAAACTTTATTCTTATACTTTTGATGGACAGAATAATCTGATTCGCATTGATTTATCGGAGTCTTTCAAACAGGAGCATACGGTGTTTAACCTGATTATTGAAAGAGCCCCGCTAGAGATTCCGCGTGCTTATTATTGCAACGATTCCCTGTTTTTGATAACTTCTGCTGCGGATGATTTCAAAAGCAGAATCAGATCTTTATTAAATGTGAATGGGGTTAATGACGTACCTGAGCACCTCAAGTTTCTGAATAAGGTTAGCGTAAAGAATCCAGATGATATTAATGTTCTGTCAACATTAGTGGCATTTGATTCAGAGCGTCAACTTGTGGTGGAGGCAGGACTTCAGCAGAATTCAATACAGTTGTATTCATTGTATGACGATTTCGCTCGGACAATCATTATTGGAAAGCATTTGATGTCTATTGAACAGTTGGCAGCGGAGAGAGATGATCTGATAAGAGATCAATATGTACATATAAATGCTTATGATAGTTATTTTACTGCCTTGTATTATGATGCCACTGAAGAAGAACAGTATAAAGAAGAAAAACTGCCCCGACTTCAGTTTTTCTCTTGGAACGGAGATCCAATCTGTGAACTGTTGGTGCCTTTCCCTGCTTCATCGTTTGACATTGATCATTCAAAAGGAAAGATGTATTTTTTGGACCGTATATCCGAGTCTATCAACGAATGTCCCTTGCCAGATTACTTAATTTGGGAATAACAAATCGAAAGAAATTTAGGTAAACCTAGATAGGCAAAAAATGACAAGATGGATTATTACATTAGTGGCGCTAAGTGTGACTCTGTGTGGGTGTTCTTCAAGGAATATCTCCTTGGCGGTTTTCGAGAATGTGAAGTCTGTAAGGGAATTCCCCTGTTCTTCTACGCTTGAGAACGGTGAGGATTTGAACTTTGTCCCAGCAGGAGCCCTTGATATTGCTATAATTGGAGATACTATAATATTCTCGGTACCCTCTGAAAAATTTATATATGCTTATGACATAGCAGATGGAACTTGTCTGGGCTCATTTCTTCGTAAGGGAAACGGTCCTTATGAGTTTCTCAATCCGCCTTTTATGCAAGATTTGGTGATTTCTGATGGTATTGTCGGCATTTATGATCCTGAAGGACATTTCTATGATTTTGACCTTGAACAGTCAATTAATCAAAGTGTGCCGAAGGTCATAAAAGACATTGAAAAGTTACCTAGGGAATTGAAAAGTTGTTTCAGGATAGATGATTCCTCTTATTATTGTCGAAGACTTCGCTCAGATGAGAAAGGGCAACAGCGCTTTCTTTGGTCAAGAGGAAATGAGACCTATAATGGTTCTATAGAGGCATTGAATGAGATTCTTCTTGAAGGTAAAGGCGATGGATATCGCCATAATTTGCTGTCGTCCATAGCTGCCTATAATAAAGAGAAAGATATTGTTGTGGAGGCTGCTATATATCAGGATGTCATCAATATTTACTCTTTGCGCAAGGCGTTCGAGTTGTCCATAGTAACAGGAGAGAATATTAATACGATAGAAGAGTTGTCAACGTTACCGTATGGCGATTTCAAGGATGCGTATATGGATCTTCGCCTATACGATGACTGTTTTGCCTGCCTGAGAGCAGGGAATTGTTTGCAATTCTTTGATTGGTTTGGAGCTCCATTGATGCAAGTGCTGCTTCCTAAACCTGCTACGGCATTTGATATTGACTGGGACAACAGATTCTTATACACATACAATATTGAAACTGAGAGGTTATTAAGATACAATATTGGAAATGAGATAGAGTAATATGTAATACGATTATGCTAACATTTTCTTAGTTATGGAAGGAATATTTTTTAGTATATGGAGGCTGCCATCGGCAGCTTCCATATTGGCGTTAGTGTTGCTGTTGGGTTCGTGCGCCGACGGTGATAACGTTTATGATTCAATGCGTAGGATTGAAAGTGATGGTGCTCCCGCTTATAACAGTGTGCGGCTGGAACAGCTTCAGTTGGATTCCGTCCGTTATTCAGGTGAGTCTTTCTCGTGGGCGCAGGAGGGTCAAGGAATATGCTGCCTGGACATATTCTATGGCTGGCTTTATAGGTTCGATGCTGAGGGGCGTCTGATAAAGAGGGCTCTCGGCAACGGCAGGGCTTCTAATGAGTCTATTATCAAGCATTATATGATTGGCACCATGTCCAATGATGGAGAACTTGCGATTGCGGGGTCAAGTCTGGATTTCGAATATTTCTCAAAAGATTTGACCGCTGTCAACAGATTCCTTATCGTGAAAGACCAGAATAAGGAATATTCTCCGTTGGATTTTCTTGCCTACACGACTCCTGGTGAATGCATTGCCAGGTTCCATAAGGGCAAACTTTACGAAGGGCTGGTATCGGATGATCCGGATTTTGTATTTGGTTCTGATTATGAGAAAGAGGTCTGCCACATCGGAGTTGTGGAAATGGCTGAAGGGAAAGCGTTAAAGTCAGAGATTCAAGGGCTGCCATCTATGTTCAGTGAAGACAAGGCAAAGTATAGAGGGATGGATTTTGTGATGTTTGACATTGACAACCAAGATAATATGTACATTGGCTTCGCCGCTGACTCCTTGGTTTATGTATTTGACCACAACCGCAAGCCGAAGTTTGCGTTCGGACGCTCAGGAGTTAATATGGACACAGACTATGAACGGTTCGGTTCTTTGGACGAGATGAATGCCTATAGGACAAACATAACGAAAAAAGGATACTATTACTGGATTGAATATATTGACGAGACCGGAGTATGTTTCAGATCTTATAAGAAAGGAGCGGATTCAGAATACGATGGACTTCAGGTGTATAAGGATGGAAAACTGATGTCTGATAGTGAGATTCCGAAAGGGTTCAAGGTCGTCGGTTACATCGCTCCATACTATTATTCTCAAATCATTGGTGGCGAAGAGGATGGCTCTCTGATGGTATATCGGTTCAAGTTGGATTGATTCAGGCGGTAAATTAGTGTTGTGGTTTTTCTGGCTACAGTTCTCTTCTCATTGGCCTTGTTCGTCTGTCGGCGAGAGGTGGCTGAACGCATAGTCGTCTCTGCGCTGTCGCTATGGCTTGCCTACGAGTCGGTGCTTGGGATTATGCAGTTGCTTGGAATCATTGTCTCTCATAACAGTATGTGCCCTATGACTGGAGGATTCGCTAACTCTGGTCCTTATGGCGGGTTCCTCGCTGTCTGCATAGCCGTGGTTTTTGCGGCCGCGTGGAAATGGCGTGACTCCGTAAACCTGTATGATAGAATACTATTTTGGTTATCATCTGTTTCCGGATGTTTGGGCATTGTAGTTCTGCCCGCATCAATGAGCAGGACCGGTTTTGTCGCGCTGCTCGTGTCTGCTGTTGCTTTCGCCTTGATCGATACGGAATCAAAGTCATATTTTAAATCGCATAAATGGTTGATTTTGTCTGTTGTAGCTGTGGCCTTTGTTGTCGGTGCGGGAGCGTTTTGCCTCAAGAAGGACTCGGCGCTTGGCCGTTTCCACATTTGGGAGATGGAACTGCGGGCCATAGCGGACAAACCGCTGACAGGGCACGGATTCGGGAAAGCTCTCGGGGCATACGGTGATGCGCAGGCGGAATATTTTGAGACAGAGGAGCGCGGTCAAGAGAGGGTAAGGATCGCCGGATGCCCCGAATATGCGTTCAATGAATATCTTCGTATGGGAATGGAGTTCGGGATCCTTGGCTTGTTGTTGTCGGTGGCTGTCATTGTTCTCGGAACGATGATGCTATGTCATTCAGATTCTTCCTTTCATCACAAAAGTAATTGTGCTTACACAACGATAATATTATAGTACGCTTCGCAGCGTAAATTAAATTGTAACACGTCGGCATTATGGCTCTACCATCCGAAAAACTGGCACAATCACTTGCTGTCTTGCGACAGGTTCAGCAGACCAAGAAAAGCATCCGCATGATACTTGGTGGTTCAAAAGCCAGTGCCATCGTCGAGAAAGACTATCGTAGATGGTATCAGGAAATGTTCGCTCCATCTGTTATGGCAGGCATCATCAAAATTTCTGACATAGCTGGATACAGATCAAATCAAGTGTACATCAGAAACTCCAAGCACACGCCTCTTAGTCCCGAGGCCGTCAGGGATGCGATGCCTGTACTTTTTGCTCTGCTTAAAAATGAGCCAGACGCTTGGCCCCGTGCCGTTCTGGGACACTTCATTTTCACGTTCATACACCCATATATGGACGGAAACGGACGAATGGGGCGTTTCCTTATGAATGCTATGCTCGCCTCCGGTGGCTACCGCTGGACAATCATCTCCAAAGACATCATAGACGACTATATGGCAGCCATTGAGAAAGCCAGTGTCGATGGAGATATTCGTGAGTTTGCCACTCTCTTATCCGGCATCGTCCGGAACAACAAATGATAGACCCTAGTCAAGTGAGTCTGGTTCATCATCTTCTGTTGTAGTGTTTCAGGTCCATTATGAATCAAAAACTTGTTATAGAAGAACGTAAGCTTAAAAGTGGGGATGAGCTCTTCACGGTGTTGCCTCGGTGGAATACATCGTCGGAGTCGTTATTCAAAATGTGTGACTTAATCTTTGAGTGGTGGAAGAAAACAAGATTCTCGGATAATTCGATGCCTTGTCTGAAATAATTGTTATCTTTATGGTGTAAACGGCCCCTTAATGGGCCGTTATCTGTGACATGAGATCATTAGAGATAGTCATTAGAACAATTGCGGTGGTCGCCATCATAGTATTTGTCTCTTCCTGTGCGAGCAAAGAGGCCAAGCGGATTATGGACACGGCGGATGCCGTTATGTGGACGAGACCTGACAGTGCGCTGGCTGCGTTGAAATCGATTGATACGCTGAACCTTAAGGCCAAGGCGCAGCGCGCGAGGTACTCGCTGCTTTACACGATGGCGTTGGACAGGAATCATAGAGATATCCCTGATCTGCGTATCATCAAACCTGCTGCGAGTTATTATGAGCGCCACGGTTCCAATGATGATAGGATGAAGATGTATTTCTATCTTGGGGTTGCGCAGTATGACACAGGGGATCCTGAATCCGCGATAGCGAGTTATCTCCGTGCGAAGGAGTATTCCTTCCACTCAGACAATCTTGTGTTCAAGGGAATCATCAGTTCCTCGATTTCTGATGTCTATTTGTGGAACAATAATAATTCTGAGAGCATTTTATATTGTAAGGAGGCCTGCGATTATTTTGTCCAGGCCAAGGACTCTTTCAGGCTGTGGAACACTACTGGATTGTTGGCTAATCGCTATTCGAACATTCGGGACTGGGCGAAGGCTGACAGTCTTTATTCTATTTTCTTCTCACAACCAATCCGTGACACCTCCATTTATGCGAGGCAATTATTGAACCTTGCGTGGAACAACATCTTCAAACCTGGTTCTGACCCTCACGAATCAATTGACTTGTTCAGGAAGGCTACAGGAGAATTTGGTGGAACGCCTTCCCTCAACGACTATTGCGTCTATGCCTATGCTTCTGAAATTATTGGAGATTACGATACTGCAAATGATTTGATCCGACAGTTGGAGAATGTGGACAGCAGTTCGACCATTTTAAAGATCTGGAAGTATAGGATATCAAAGCATCGCGCAGACTACAAAACTGCTTTGACATATCTTGAACAGTCTCTAAATGATCAAAATTCAGAGGTCTTGGAAACGGTTGGCCAATCAGTGGCGTTGGCGCAGTCGGATTATTATGAGAACAAGTCCTTGTTGCTGGATAAGGACAGAAGGCTCCAGCGTCAGGTGAAATGGATGATCTTCCTTATTGCCGTGATGATGGTGGCGTCTGGCTTGGGCATTTATTCAAAACGTAAGAAAATATGGCAGCGTCAGGTGGAGGAGATGTCATTCATTAATGACGAAGTGAGTCAAAGACTTAACGAGGCTCTACTAAGTGAGAAGGAGCATTTGCGCTCCATAGATTCGCTGGCCTCAGCTAATGAATTGGCTGAAAAGAATATACAGACCTTGTCGGAGAAACTTTCGAGCGCAGCCGAAAAGGAACAGGTGTTGATGGGATTGAGAGCGAAATATGTCCAGGCGAACAAACGGCGGTACGCCCAATTGAATGTCTTGTGTCGACAGTATCTGGAATCTCCCAATGCTTCCAGAAACGGAAAGGATAAGATTTATGCTGAAGTCAAAAAGATCCTTGCGATATTGGATGAGCCGAACCAAAAGGAGCTTGAGTCTATGCTTGATGACAATCTCGATGGCATAATGTCAAAGCTAAGGGCGGCGATACCGGATACCACTGAGAAGGATTTTCGTTTTATCTCATTCTTGGTTCTTGGTTTCGACACCAAGACCATATCCAGAATGATGGACTACAATGTGAACACGGTTTACACAAAGCGTTACATCATTAAAGAAAAAATTTCAAAGCTGGACGGCGAAAACAAGGCTCTTTTCTCAGAATTTATATCGTGATTGATGTAATCGCTTAATAATTAGCGTATTGTTAATTGTGATATATCGCCGATATTTGATTAATGTGCTGATAATTAGTGTGTTAGATGGGACGGAGTGAGAAAATGGATCTTAATCCGTTTGTAACTACTTAAAAATTAAGGGATTATATTTGCTTAAAGTGAAACTATTTTTCATTGTATAAGCGATCTTTCTCCCGAACTTTGCAGTCGGAAATAAAACATTTTTTATGAGAAAGGTTATACTAATATTATTGTCATTGTTGACAGCTAACTTTGCGATGTATTCGCAAAAAGAGGACATCAAACCTATTGTAGTTATAGAAGAAACGAAGCCGAACACAAAGGGAAACCTCGCCCCGGCGAAAGTTCAAGTTGAATGCTTCTATTATTCTTACACGAACAGTCTTGAATTGTCGTTCCTGTCAAATCTCGGAACGGTGGATGTTGTGCTTGAGAATCAGACTACAGGAGAACTCCAAAACTATGTCGGGAACAGTGCTTCAGGAAGGATGGTAATCCCTGTAGAACCTGATACCGCCTACAGAATGGACATCACAACGGAGAACGGGCATAATTATTATGCGGTGTTCTTCACGGAAGTAGATTAGAGATATATGCTTAAGGTGTATCCCCTGCTATTCATCTTGTTACTTGTGGTATCTTGTTCTAATAGAAATGTACAAGTGGCAAAGATATTAACTGATTTTCAGAAGAATGAAATTGTTATCCCTGATAATCTTATAAGAATAGAGAAGGGAAAAGTTTTGGGTATGGAACCATTGCCTGATAGGGCTAAACTTATTGAATACATAGATTCGTCATCGTGTTCGGCTTGTCATATAGCTCATCTTGAAATTGTTGACAATTTGTTTATGATGGCGGGTTCGACTAAATTGTTTGATGTAGTAGTTGTCTTCTCTCCTCGTGCGGAAGATGCTTCAGAGGTGTTAAGGATGCTATTAGCTAAAAAATATAAATATCCAGTGTATTTTGATGGCTCCTGTGAATTCGCCCAAATTAATCGAACAATACCTTCTGATCAGAGATACCATACATTTCTTATTGACAAGAGAGGTACACCAATTTTTGTGGGGAATCCAAATCAGTCGGATGCATTATACAATATTTTTGTCAAATCTTTATCGTTATTATAGTTTATTCAAAATTATTGAGTTATGAAGAAATGTGTATTAATTATCGTGTCGATACTTACTATCGCGATGTCAGTATTGACGATGTTTGTGTCAGAAAAACGTTTGGCGGCTAAGAGTCTTTTTTTGGCAAATGTTAACGCTCTGGCGCGGGATGAAACTGGCGGAGGGGAAGTACCCGGAATACCTGTGCCTGGGCCTGAAGGTTGGACACGTGGCTCTTGTCAATCAAATGGTGGAAATTGGAATATGAGCACAATGGTCAAGGATGCTAAAACAGTAACAAGTACATGTACTAAAAAAGGAGAGATCAGCATTGGTGGGTTTAAAGTTGGAGGAGAGTATGAAGAAGGAGGTAAATATGAAATGCAGATTACAATTTATAGTTGTGAGGCTTCCAATGAGAACTGCTGCATAAAAATGGGGTCATATTATGGAGATCATAAATTATCTTAGGCATCACGTACTCCTAGTCATGGCATTCAGTGTGATGACTTCTTTAATGGGATGTCATAATAAGGAACAAAAAAAGAATGTGGAGGCAGTTTTGGGGTATGAGGATAACGCGCAAATATATCCGTCGATAGTGCAAGGCTATGATATATTACCGTTGGAGTTGACAGATGGCAGCGCATTATCAGGAATAAAAAAGGTTGTTAGAGTGGATGCCTCATATATCGTTTTTGATAATTATAATGGATTGATTGTCAGATATGACAAAAATGGAAAATATCTTAATCGGATAGGATTAAAGGGGCGTGCCTCATCGGAATATCTTCGTGTGGATACTTTCGTTATTGATGAAGATGGGAATGTGTTGATACTTGACGGTAGTCAGGATAAAATACTTACTTACAGGCCAGATGGCAAGTTCGTATCTGTGACGTTATTTCCTAAAAGGAGTTTGGGCTTCATTAATGATGCGGTTAGTTTAGGCGACGGACGAATCCTTGTCAACAATTGCATTTATAATAATTTTAATGAAATCTACCGCATTTTGTCAATCAACGACAAAAAAGTGGCATCATTGATCGGTTTCCCGATGACTTCGGAAAACATTGCGGAACCTACAGGCAAACGCCCTGTAGGAGGTTATGATCGTATCATTTTGCTGAAACCATTTGATGATACCATTTATACGCTTGACGATAAAAATAAGGTGTTGCCTCTTTTATATGTGGAGCATAAGGGAATGCTTGTCGATGATAAATATTATAAAAATCACGTAGTGTTTTCTGTGGCTACAACATATTCGGAAATGTCCCAAAAAGGCTATTTTTCTGGTTTCGTTTCAGTTTTTGAGTCTGAACGTCATTTATTGTTGTGTACGTATAATGATGTTTACTTTTTGATTGATAAAGACACCAATACTGGATTGCCTTTAAGGCAGACAGCGTGTGATGAGTATGAAGGAGTCCCTTTGATAAACGTTGTCGCTTCAGATTCCGAAAACCTTATCGGTTTTTGGAGTCCAGGGGATTTTGTGGATAAATACAATCTGGAAATAATGGCTGGCTCGTCAAATGAGGCTGTCCAGAATTTTATCTCAACCCTGAAAGAGTTGCCTGAGGACGGAAACCCATGTCTTATTGTCTATCATTTGAAATAATCATAATTAATTTAGTTGCACATTGACCAATAATTTGCAAAAGCTCTTGATTTGTACGATTCTTACGTTGACCATTGCGGAATCTGCAATTGGGCTTTTGCAATGCTTTGGGTATTTACCTTCTGAGAATAATCTGTTTCCCATGACCGGGACTTTTAAAAATCCCGGTCCACTTGGAGGGTTTGTAACCGTTGGGCTTTCTGTTGCGATTCCTTGCCTGTTTATGACCCGGGATCAGAAAGAGGTCGGTCGATCTTGTTTGACGAAAATAGTAAGTTCACTTGCTTTCTTCTTGGGAATGATTGTTTTGCCGGCTTCTATGAGCCGTGCTGCGTGGTTGGCATTGATTGTTGCGCTTTCTTTATTTGCATATAAAGAGAAGAAATTCAGATTGTTTTTCAAGAGGAGACGATACGCAATCGGTATTCTGATTGTCCTGCTCTTAACTTTTATGGCGGCAACTTTTGCTATAAAGAAAGATTCTGCCTTAGGACGTTTCCATATATGGAATGTTGAATGTAAGGCTATTTCAAAGATGCCTTTGACAGGATATGGCTATAATACGGCTTTAGGTGTATATGGCGAAACGCAGGCTGAATATTTTTCTAAAAAGAGCCATTCTGATTGGGCCGAAAGAGTTGCAGGGGCACCGGTGTATGCATTTAATGAATATCTGAAAGTAGGCATTGAGTATGGTATTCTAGTAATGCTCCTATTCATCTTTATTCTGATGCTGTCATTGAAATCGCTTATTAAGCAGAATTCTCCTATGGCTTATGGGATGATCACACTATGCGTATTCGCATTTTTTTCATACCCTTTTAGTTTGTGGCAGTTTAACGTAGCGTTATTCTTTTTCTTGATATCTGCGATTCCGTCACGTGGGGTATTAAAGGTTTGTATTCCTATCGCTTTGTCATTATTTGTGGTATATGGTGTGATAGTGGTTATTCCATCAAGAATCAAGGAGAGGCATTCTGAGACTGAATGGCTAAAGTTAAATGCATCGTCAGTTGGAAGTGTAGCACTCAAAGAGTATGAGAGGTTGTTTGATGATTTGAAAGGTAACTCCCGATTTATTTATGATTATGGAACTGCGTTGAGGAAAAATTATCATTATGAAAAGAGTAATGAAATTTTAAGTTATGGTGCGAAATATTCTTCGGACCCGATGTTCCATAACGTTATGGGAGATAATTATAAAGATATGAACGAATATGATAAAGCGGAGAACGAGTATATCTTTGCTCATTATATGGTACCTTCTCGACTATATCCGTTGGTCTTGTTAATGGAGCTGTATGTGTCTATACGGGAATATGATAAAGCATTTGGGGTTGGTGAGTCGGTTTTGCGAATGCCCGTTAATGTACGGAATATGCCTATGAGAAAGTTGAGATATAGGACTCAAATGTGCTTGGATTCATTAAAAATTAAACATATCAAGAACGTGGACAATGAAATTCAAAAGTAATCTCTCCGTAACGATTATATTGGTAATCTGTTCATTCGTGCAGTCCTGCTCTCGGTATTCTCCGAGGCTGGAGGCGGCATTGTCCCTTGCTGGGGAGAACCGTGTGGAGTTGGAGAAAGTTTTGGCGCATTATCGGGGAGACAGGAAGAAGTACAAAACTGCTTTGACATATCTTGAACAGTCTCTAAATGATCAAAATTCAGAGGTCTTGGAAACGGTTGGCCAATCGGTGGCGTTGGCGCAGTCGGGTTATTATGAGGGTAAGTCCCTGCTGTTGGATAAGGATAGAAGGCTCCAGCGTCAGATGAAATGGCTGATTTTCCTGATAGCCTTGATGGTGGTGGCATCAGGCCTGGGCATTTATTCGAGACGAAAGAAAATGTGGCGGCGTCAGGTGGAGGAAATATCATTCATTAATGATGAAGTGAACCAAAGACTTAACGAGTCGCTCCTTTGTGAGGCTGAACATTTGCGCTCCATAGATTCGCTGAAATCCGCGAATGAATTGGCTGAGAGGAATATACGAACCCTGTCGGAAAAACTTTCGGATGCCGCGGAAAAGGAGCAGATGTTGATGGTGCTGAGGGCGAAGTATGTCCAGGCGAACAAACGACAGTACACCCATATGAATGCCCTGTGCAGGCGGTATCTGGAATCATCCAAAACTTCCCGGAGCGGGAAGGATAAGATTTATGCTGAGGTCAAAGAGATTCTTGCGATATTGGATGAGCCGAACCAAAAGGATCTTGAGTCTATGCTTGATGACAATCTCGATGGCATAATGACAAAGCTAAGGGCGGCGATACCGGATGCCACCGAGAAGGATTTCCGTTTCATCTCCTTCCTGATCCTTGGCTTTGACACCAAAACCATAGCCAGAATGATGGGCTATAATGTGAACACTGTTTACACAAAGCGGTACAACATTAAAGAAATGATCGCAAGGCTGGACGACGAAAACAAGGCTCTTTTCTCAGAATTGATATCGTAATTTATTTAATTGCTTAATAATTAGCGCATTATCAATTGTGATATGTTGCAGATATTTGATTAATATGCTTATAATTAGCGAGTTAGATGGGGTGAAATGAGAAATTGAATCTCAATCCATTTGTAACTACTTAAAAATTAGGGGATTGTATTTGCTTAAAGTGAAACTATTTTTCATTGTATAACCGACCTTTCTCCCGAACTTTGCAGTCGGAAATAAAACATTTTTTATGAGAAAGGTTATACTAATATTATTGTCATTGTTGACAGCTAATATTGCGGTGTATTCGCAAAACGAAGACATCATACCTATTGTAGTTAAAGAAAAAACAACTCAAGGAACAAAGGAAAATCACGCCCCGGCGAAAGTTCAAGTCGAATGCTTCTATTATTCTTCCACGAACAGCCTTGAGTTGTCGTTCCTGTCAAATCTCGGAACCCTGAATGTCGTGCTTGAGAATCAGACTACAGGAGAACTCCAGAACTATGTCGGGAACAGTGCTTCAGGAAGGATGGTAATCCCTATAGAACCTAATACCGCCTACAGAATGGACATCACAACGGAGAATGGTCATATCTACTATGCCGTGTTCTTCACAGGCTGTGAGGAGTATGAGTGGTAAAACTAATACCTTCTTAATATTTTATTAACTAACTAATCATCAAAACAATGAAAAAGTTGATTTTGTCATTGGCCGCTGCCGCGATAGTGGCATCCGGCTTTGGTGCCTACAAGGCGTACCAATCTTATCAGCCGAAGAACAATCTTCTGGCAATGAATCTTGAAGCACTTGCGCAGGGCGAGGGAACGGGAAGTGAAGCCGATTCGGAAACTTATCAGGAAGTTAAGGCAACGCGTACGGAACAGACAACGACCGAGCCGGGTTGGAGCTGGGATGCTTCTTTAAAAGTGTGGTTGTTCAATGGGAAGATTTCAAAAAAGTCTCCGACAAAAGTAACTACGATTAAGATAGAGTATGATTGTTGTATCAAACAGGGTTTGACGAAATGTCACTATATTATGTGTTATGAAGACCCACTGAACCCTTAATATAATAGTCTTTATATGAGGTTGAACGTATTAAAGGTACTATCTGCGATTCTCTTTTTGACCGTTTTGCTACCATCCTGTAGGGAAGGCGGACAAAAGGCTGTGACTCCTGCTGAAATTGTAGTTAAAGTCGATGTCTCGGAATCAGATAAATATTTCGATGCCTGTCAAATTGCTGATCTCGAGAAAGTCATTCCCCTTGAGACTGTCGGCGACGCACTCGTTGGCGAGATTGACAAACTTGAGATGGACGACAACCACATAGTGATTCTGGACAAACGGATGCGCGCTGTCTGGCTGTTTGGGACTGATGGCAAGTTTATCCGCAGGATCGGGTGTCTGGGCAATGGACCAAAAGAATATGTCTCGCTTGATGATATGTGCTTTGACAAAGAAAACGGAACGGTCTGGATTTGGGATAGGGTCAAGCAGGTGATGCTTGAATATGACCTGACCGGCGAGCTCTTGAAAGAGATTGCGACAGGTTTCAGCTCGAACGTCTTCGCAAGGACAAGGAATGGCTTCTGGCTTTATTACTCCTACCTTAAGAATCCGGACAATAACAGCCTTATTCTTGTCAATGAAGAAATGGATCACCTTGTGAAAGGCTTTTTCCCGACAAAGGAGCCTTTCCCGGTGTCTTTGACTTCAGGCTTCACCTCTTGGGCCGGGAAGGAATATTTCTACTTCCCTCTATCTAACGTCCTGTATTCATTGGAGGGAACGGAGGTGCGTCCTTACATTGAATTTGATTTCGGAGAGCGGACATTGCCATATTCAAAAATAATGAATATGTCCCGCGAGGAATATGAGACTTTAGTTGGTTCAGGCACTTATTTGGGAGGTTTGAATAATATCCGGCTGTCTGACAAGTATTGCTTTTTCCGGTTTTCGTCGACCGTCCAGGATAAATATGTCACCGCCTATTATGGTGTTTTAGACCTTAAGACATCAGCGGTTGAGGTATTCTCTTACTTGAATGTTTCGGATTTGCTTGTGGATTTTTCGTCTCTCTTGTGTGTGACAGCCAACGAAGAATTGGTATATCCTATTTATCCAAGTAAGCACAACCCGATTTATTACGACGAATTGCGGACATTGGTTCCGGATGTGACGGAAGATTCGAATCCGATTTTGGTGTTGTACAAACTGAAATAAATTGCAGCATAAGTATCGTGAACCGTTTGATGGAAAAGTTTATAAGAATCGCTATATTGACTTTGGGCTTTTTCCTGTTGCTATCTTGCGGTGGGCGTCAACTTGAAAAATCTGTTGAGGAGTTTTCTGGGTCTGAGATTAAGTTCCGAAAACTCCAACAGATTTTCATAGGGTACGATTCTTCTGTAGTAAAACTGGATTCCATACCGGTTTTATTGGTGGTCTATAGGGATAAAAACGAATGCGTTCCGTGTCAGATAGGACAACTCGGGAAATACCGCAAGATGGTAGATTTCAAACAGGATGTAGGAGATGGTTATTCGGTTGCTTTTATATTTTCCCCTGAAAAAAAGGATCTGGAAACGGCTTATACTACAATTTCTAATGCCAATGTCAAGTTCCCTCTGTTCTTGGATAAAGAAGGAGTTTTCTCTGCCGACAATAATAGCATTCCGAAAGAACCGGAATTGCACGTTTTCCTCCTTGATAAAAACCGGAAGGTTATTTTGGCAGGGGACCCGAGTCATAATCCGTCACTATGGAATTTGTACAAGAAGATCATTGTGACTATGTTGGAAAATGGAGGTACAATGCCTTAGGTGTGATGTTGTAGGATGATTTATTCTCTGAAATATCGGAGGATGGTGGTAGGGACTCTTGTCCTTCTGGCATTTCTCTGGGTTACTGTATTAACCGTTGATGACTACTTTGGCAGGCCGGATCAGACATTACTGGTATTGTTGTTTTCCGTTTGTCCATTGATTGTCATTGGTTTGGCGGACCGAAAGGCCGCTCTCAAAATTTCAACAATAGACATTCTTGCATTTGCTTGGTTCTCCTATTCCATCTTGAATGCACTTTTCTTATCGGTAAACCACTCGAAGGATGCTTTTATACCATTAACCACGACCTTTGTCTTGTATGCTATCCTTCGTTTGGTTTTACCGCAAGAAAGGTCATTGGACAAAATTCTTGTGGCTGGGATAGTTGTGTTCGGGCTTTATGAGTGTGTTGTCGGTTTATTGCAGTTGTATGGCTTTGAACGCTCCAACCACGCTGTGTTCCGGATCACTGGAACATTCTTTAACCCGGGACCATATTCAATATATGTCGCGACTATGCTTGCGGTTTGTATGGCGTACTGCCATAAAAGGTATAGAATATATTCGTTGAGAAATCACATAGGCGAGAAGTGCGGTGTACGTCTTGCCGGTAATATGTTGGTTTTACTTTGTGCCGCAGGATGCATTGTTGGATTGATTGCCCTTCCTGCTACCTTGAGTCGAACGGCGTTTGTCGCCCTGGCGGTCGTACTGTTCGTCTTGTTTGTGCGATGTAATCCGAGAATATTATTGACGGTTATGGCGTTGGCCCTTGTACTTGGAGCCATACTCTATTTCCTGAAGAAGAATTCTGCGGACGGGCGTTTGCTGATGTGGATTGTCTCATTGAAGGCTATTTGCGGCCATCCCGTGTTCGGGAGCGGAATCGGAGGTTTTCATAAAGTGTTTTCGGACAGCCAGAAGGAATATTTTATGGCCAATCCTGATTCGTCTTTAGCATCCGTTGCCGGGGCTCCGGAATATGCGTTCAATGATTTTCTCGAAGTCGGCGTGGAACAGGGACTTGTCGGGATGCTGTTGTTCTCTTTGATCATCATTGTCTCAATATGTAAACTGCTCCGTGGAAAGAACGAGATCGGCTATGGATTGCTTGCATTGTCGGTGTGCGCTATGTTTTCCTACCCTTTCAGCCTTTTGCCTTTCAAGATATTAGGATGCTTGTTCGTGTCGCGTGCAGCCGCTTGGGACAAACGACCGTTGATTATTATAGCGGGATGGCATAAGGCAGTGGTTTCAATAATATTCTGTATGATATGCGTTTCTTTGCTTGTTCCGATAAATATCAGAATAAGGGATAAGGTCAATGCAGTAAAGGACTTTGCAATAGACAAGGTCTTAAGGATCAGGACGGTCAATGACTTGCATCTGGAACGGGCTAAGATCTTGTGCGACCATCCAAAGTATTTGTTCTGGCTTGGCAAAAGACTTAAGAATGCCGGTCGTTATGAGGAAAGTCTGGATGCGTTCAGACGTGGAACAGAGGTGAGTTGTGACAATATGTTTTATGTTATGATGGGGAATGTCTGCACTTCCTTGAAAAGATTCGACGAGGCTGAAGACCATTATAAGGTGGCTCATTATATGCAACCTTGCAAGTTGTACCCATTGTATCAGCTGTTACTGCTGTATGAAAGTGAAGGACGGACGGAAGATGCCAACCGATTGGCACAAGCGATATTGGATTCCAATCCTAAGGTAAGGTCTTCGGCGACCGATGAAATGAAAACCTATGCCTCTGAATTTTTGAGGGGAAGCGTAAGATGATGTTGTGATGAAGAAAATATTATTATTCATATTAGTGGCTTTTTGTGAGCTGTCCTGTTCCAGGTATTCTCCGAGGCTGGAGGCCGCGTTGTCTCTTGCGGGTGGGAACCGTGTGGAGTTGGAGAAGGTTTTGGAACATTACCGGAGGGACTGGAAGAAGTACAAGGCCGCTTGCTTTCTTATTGAGAATATGGTCGGGCGTTACACGTTGACCAGTCAGAAACTGGACAGCCTTGACGCAGAGTTCTTTGATGCTGTCGGCAATCTTGACATCAGGTTCGAGGACACTGAGGTAAATGTCTATCTTGTGCAGGTCAAGGTTAATGAGATTTGGAATAGGGTGTTGGCAAAGTACGGTGATCCTACAAAGTACCATTATGGAAGATCGGATGATTTGCGGTCTGTAACAGCGGATTATCTGATTGACAACATTGATGAGGCTTTCGCCACCTTGGACTATCCTTGGACATCCCATCTGTCATTCGAGGACTTCTGTGAATATGTTCTGCCGTATCGTTATGGAAGCGAGCCGCTTACGGAAGGCTGGAGACATTATTTCCGCGAGCGTTATAAGTGGATCGCCGATTCTTTGGCGGGTGACACTGATCCTGTGGCGGTCTGTCGGCTGATCAATCAGGACATCGCGACTTGGTTCCTTCCGGCTGGCGGAGGACACATATTCAAGAATCATCCTCGGTCTTTGTCGGTGGATCAGCTTCGCAAGTGCCGCCTCAGCTCTTGTGTTGAGCAGGCGGCCGTGGCATTGTTCGCTATGAGGTCGATGGGGCTGGCGGTGGCGCACTGCACAATCCCGCATTGGGGGAACCGCAGCGCGGGGCACGATTTCAATGCGATTCTTACTAAGGATAATGAGTGGGCTGACTTTTCCGCCGCCAAATTTAATCCGGGAGAGAATGAGATGGCGAACAAACCTCCGAAGGTGTTTGTGAAGAAATTCTCAAGAAAGATGATGCCGGAGGATGAATTGGAAATTGTGAGGCGTTTTGATTTCCCTTATGCCGGTTATCAGGATGTCACCTCGCATCTTGTCAAGACTTCTGATGTCACGGTCAGGATTCCGGATTCTTTAAAGAAGGATGTATCTGTGGTTTACCTGTGTGTGTTCAACAACAAGAGATGGGTTCCGGTCACATATTCATATTCCCGGAACGGCAAGGCTAAATTTGCCGAGATGGGACGAAGGATAGTCTATCTGCCTCAATATTACAAGGATGGTCGATTCTTCCCGGTGAGTGACCCGATATTCCTTGAGAAGGATGGGAGGCAACATCCAGCGGTCGCCGACAGTGTTCATCCGGTTTCAAGAATGGTGCTGACCAGGAAATATGGCCGCTTCAAGTACCAGCTTGGCTATGCGGGAGAGATGGTCGGAGCCAGATTCCAAGGTGCGGATAATCCTGATTTTGAGAATGCTGTCACATTGTTCACGATTGACTCTCTGCCGGATTCCAAAATGGACACTTTTGCGGTTGCTCCAGTCAAGTGCCGCTATGTGAGATATTTATATCCTGACATTTTTGCGAGAGGCAATGCCGGCAATGTCGCGGAGATCGCTTTCGTAGGAGAGGACGGGAAACCGCTCCAAGGAAAGTACATTGGAATCAAAGAGGCTAATGCAAGCAACATCCGCACTGTTTTTGACGGAAACACAAGGAATTATCTGAGGGTGTACCAGTCAGCGGATTCCACGGCGGTGTTCCCTGGCAATGTGATAGTTGTCGATTCTCCCAAGCCGATATGGGTAGGACTGGATCTGGGTGGGGAGCGTACTGTGACAGGAGTCGCATATTGTCCAAGGAATGACTCGAACAATATTTATCCTCATTGCACCTACGAACTGTTCTGTTGGGATGGCGGTTGGAAATCTTTGGGCCAACGGACCGGCCAAAAGGATTCCCTTGTCTATGAGAACGTCCCTTCAGGATGTCTTTATATCTTGCGTAATCGTACTGAAGGTAAGGAGGAAAGGCTGTTCACTTACGAGAATGGCAAACAGGTTTGGTGGTGATTTGTGGATGATGATGAGACATATCATATTCAAAATCTTTCTCGTGGCGGTTGGTGTGATTGCCGCTTTTGCTGTTGCGTTGATTTTCTTTTTTGACAGCTTCACGGTTAAAGGCGATTCTATGGAACCTACATTCCATAACGGGCAGCGTATCTATGTGAACAAACTGCTGATGGGAGCCAGAATCTACAGAAACTATGACTTCTCAAGTACCAAATTGTCTTCTTTCAGGATGCCGGGACTTAGGAAATTGTCCGTAGGCGATATCGTGATATTCAATTATCCGTTCGTCTGCAGTAAAGATACGATTGGTTTTAAGATCAATTATGTCTATGCCAAGCGGTGTCTAGGGGCGCCTGGAGACTCGGTCCGGATAAAGGACGGCTTTTACCGTGACGAGGAGGGGCGGATTGTCGGTGAGAGTGAGTACCAGTACAGGCTTCATAATATCCCGGACAGTTCACTTATGAAGGTTAAAGGGTGTTATTATGCGATGAATGGATGGAACGTAAAGTGTTTCGGCCCCATTTACGTTCCTGGGAAAGGAGATAAGGTCACAATTGGAGAAACTGATTTTCTTTGGTACAGGAAGTTGATCAAATATGAAACCGGATTTATGCCGGCAATTGACAGTCAAGGACAGGTCTCTCTTGATGGCAAAATTCTGAAAGAATACACCTTCAAAGGCAACTGGTATTTCCTCGGCGGCGACAACGTCTTGAATTCGCGCGACAGCCGCTACTTCGGCCTTGTTCCGGAGGATTACATCGTCGGAATCGTGATTCGATAAACTGAAATCCATAATGTGTATTCCGAAAATATTCAGTATATTAGCAAGCACTAAAAAAGTTAGTTCACGATGAACCTTAACCATAGAATAACCACGGCTGCGGTCGGCATATTCATTCTCCTTCTTGGGGCAACGCCTCTCTGGGCGCAGCGGCGGATGTCGCTTTCGGAGGCGATCGGGACGGCGCGGAGCCAGTCGGTGGCGGCACTGGAGGCGAAGCACGCCTTTGTTTCGACCTATTGGGCGTACCGATCCTATCAGGCGAGCCGTCTGCCTTCGCTTGTGTTGTACGGCAACCTGATGAACTTCGACCGGTCGCTCACCTTGCTGCAAAGCTACGAGGATGGCTCCTTCCGCTACGCCAGCACCTACAACCTCCAGAACAGCCTCGGGCTTCAGGTCGCCCAGAACATAACCTTCACCGGCGGAAGGCTTTATGTCTATTCCGACCTTTCCCGCATCGACCAGTTCGGACTCAACAAGAAACTGACCTGGTACTCCCAGCCTGTCACGGTCCGCTACGTCCAGCCGCTTTTCTCCTACAACCAGTTCAAATGGGACAAACTCATTGAGCCTAAGGAATATGAACGTGGCCGCCGCCGCTACGTCGAGTCGATGGAGCAGGTCACGATAAATGCCGTGTCGGCATATTTCTCGCTCGTCCAGGCCCTGAAGAACCAGGAGGTCGTGAAGTCGAACTACGAGAACACCGAGAAGATGCGCTCCGTGGCGGCGGAAAGGATGAGACTTGGAAGCGTCACGAGGGCTGAATATCTCCAATTGGAACTCCGCGCGCTGAACGACAGCATCGCGATCGGCGAGAGCGTCGTCAACGTGCGTCAGGCGCAGATGTACCTTAACTCGATTCTGGGCTATGATGAGTCCGTGGAGGTGGAACCGGTGGTGGACGATGCCCTGCCGGACATTCTGATGGACTACGGTCTGGTGATGGAAAAGGCACTGAAAAACTCGACGTTCTCCCTTGACAATCAGATAAATGAATTGAACGCCGCCTCGAATGTGGCGAAGGCCAAGGCGGACAGAGGCATCTCGATGAGCCTTAACGCCCGCTTCGGCCTGTCCCAGACCGGCAATGGCCTGCCGGATGTCTATAAGGATCTTCTGAACCAGGAGGTTGTGGGTTTGACTTTCAGCGTGCCGATCTTCGATTGGGGGCTTGGCAAGGGAAAGGTGCAGAAGGCCAAGGCCGCCGAGGAGGTCGTCAAGGCGCAGAACCTCCAGAGCGAGAACGACTACCGCAGGAAGATATTCACCGCCGTCGGCCAGTTCAACAACCAGCGTCAGCAGTGCATGGCTTCCCGCAAGGCGATGGAGATAGCCTCCGAAAGGTACGAGCTGATGATGGACAAGTTCAGGCGCGGCTCCGCCACGGTGACCGACCTCACCAATGCCCAGAACGACAACGAGTCAGCGATGGCCAAATACATCACCGACTACTCCAACTTCTGGACCTACTACTACACCCTCCGGAAGTACGCCCTCTACGATTTCATCTCCGGGAAAGACATCGACGTCAGCGTAAAGGAAATGGTGGAATGATTCAGAATCAATGAATATGAGAAAGAATATACTTGCGTCCCTTTTTGCCTTCGGCCTCGTCATGATGGCCGTAGCGTGTGGTGGAAACAAAAAGGCGGAGGAGACGAAGGACGGGAAACTGACCTACACCCCTCAGATAAACGAAGTCACTGTCGTGAAATTGGAAAGGAAGGATTTCGCCCGTCAGCTCTTGTCCAACGGAAAACTTGTTGCCGGACGGAAAAGCGCGCTGCAATTCAGGACAACCGGAAAAATCGCGGCGATAAACGTCCGGAATGGTGAATATGTCTCCTCAGGTGCCGTCATCGCCACCGTTGACCGTCCCGACTTGAAACTGTCGCAGGAATCCTCCCGGCTTTCGCTCCGGAAGGCCGAGCTGGATTTGTATGACTATCTTGTGGGACAGGGATATTCCGCCGGGGACACCACCTCGGTACCCGCCGACCTTTTGGCCATGGCGAAGATGAAATCCGGCTATTCCGCCGCCAAGAACGATTTCGCGCGCTCGTCCTACGAGATCGCCGGAACGGTTCTCCATGCCCCGTTCTCCGGGCGTGTCGCTGACATCAAGCAGAAGCCGTTCGACCAGAGTCCGTCCGGGACATTCTGCACGATCGTGGACGACAGTGTGCTGGAGGTGGATTTCTCGGTGATGGAGTCGGAATATTCATTCCTCTCCGTCGGTCTGCCGGTGAGGATCCGTCCGTTCGCTGACGAGACCAAGGAATATTCAGGGAAAGTCACCGCCATCAATCCTCTCGTGGATGAGAAGGGGCAGATCTCCGTCACCGCGCAGGTCCGGAACGACGGCTCGCTGATCGATGGAATGAACGTCCGTGTGATCGTGGAGAGGATGATTCCGGGACAGCTTGTCGTGCCTCGCAGCGCGGTGGTGATCAGGGACAATCTGGACGTGCTGTTCACGTGCACGGATGACGGCAAGGCACATTGGACTTATGTCACGATACTTTATTCCAATGGTGAGTCCTACGTGGTCGAGGCCAACAAGGACAGGAACGCCGAACTGAACGAAGGCGACCAGGTGATTGTCTCCGGCAATCTCAATCTGGCGGACAACTCTGATGTGCTGGTAAAAAGGTAGGCAATGCTGAAACATCTGATAGACAGACCGATAACCGTGACGATGATAACCCTTGTCATCGTTGTTCTGGGCATTGTCAGCATACGTCTGCTGCCAGTGTCGTTGGTTCCGGATGTGGACATCCCGTACATAACCGTGCAGGCCACATCCTCGGAACTTTCGGCCAGAGAGATGGACGAGAGTGTGCTGAAGCCTCTGCGCCAGCAGCTCATCCAGATCAACGGACTTGAGGACATCGTCAGTGAGGCGAAGGACGGCAGCGGGACGATCCGGCTTACGTTCAACCACGGTTCGGACATCGATTATCTTTTCATTGAGGTCAACGAGAAGATTGACCGGTCCATGTCCAGCCTTGGCGACATCGCCCGGCCTAAGGTCTTGAAGGCCAGCGCCACGGACATTCCGGCGTTTTTTGTGAATATTACTTCTTCGGTCGCTGAGCCTGTCGAACCACAAGCTCAGGGACAGCCTCAGAATCGGTCGCTGAGCCCGTCGAAGCGCACCGAGCCTGAGGCCCAATCGGACTTGTTCCCCGTAACCGAGTCCTTCTCCCAGATGAGCCGCTTCGCACGTGACGTGATCAGCAAACGCATCGAACAACTCTCCGAAGTCGCCATGGTCGATGTCAGCGGCCTTGTCAGTGACGAGATTCTCATAATTCCGGATGAGTCCAAGCTACTCCAGGCAGGGATGACAATGAATGAGTTCGAGAGTTGTGTCAAGAGTTCCAACATCCGCCTTGGCAGTCTCACAATCCGTGACGGAGAGTACCGCTACAATGTCAAATTCGATTCCCGGGCTTCCTCCAGTGAAGACATCGCCAACCTCTGGTTCAAGAAGGAAGGCCGCCTTCTTCAGATAAAGGACGTCGCCAAGGTCGTCGTCCACCCGGCAAAACGAACCGGCCTCGTCCGCTCGAACGGAGAGGATGCCGTGTGTCTTGCCGTCATCAAGCAGAGCGAGGCGAAGATGTCGGACCTGAAGTCGGCCATGAACGGTCTGATGGACAGTTTCCGGAACGACTACCCTCAGTTGAGCTTCGAGATCACGAGAGACCAGACCCAGCTTCTTGAATATACCATCAACAACCTGCTACAGAACATCGTGGTCGCCCTCCTTCTGGCGAGCGTCATCATATTCCTCTTCATGAGGGACTTCCGCTCTCCGGTGCTGGTGATCCTGACGATGCCGGTGGCGCTGATATTCTCGATGCTCTGCTTCTATGCCATCGGATTGACCCTGAATATTATATCCCTCTCCGGTCTGCTTCTCGGAGTCGGAATGATGACTGACAACACGGTCATCCTTGTCGATAATATAACCGGCCGATGGCAACGTGAAGGGAACCTGCGCTCCGCTGTCCTTGAGGGCACGAAAGAGGTGAGGGGAGCGATGCTCAGCTCCGTGCTGACAACCTGCGCGGTGTTCATTCCGTTGATATTCATGAGCGGCATCGCCGGGGCGATGTTCTACGATCAGGCTATGTCGGTGGCCATCGTGCTGCTGACCTCCTACATCGTGACCATCCTTGTGATTCCGGTCTATTATTACTGGTGGTTCAAGGGTTCGGATGGTTTCCGTCCGAGTCCGCTTTTGGAGAAAATCAACTTTGACGAACCGATCCGCCGCTGGGACGGCAAACTTATGGAATGGTTCATCCGGCACAGGCCGGTCGCCTGGGGCCTTCTTGCCGTCTCGACCGTCGGGCTGGTGTTCTGTTTCCTGGAGATGCCGAAATCCCGTCTGCCGGAGATGACCCAGACGGACGCGATAATGAAGATTGACTGGAACGAACACATTTCCATTGAACGTAACACGGAGCGGATCAGGGATTTAGAGAAAAAACTGACCGGAAGCGTGGAGCAGATGACGGCTCTTGTCGGTTCTCAGCAATTCATTCTGAGTCATAGTGGTGACCAAGGAATTTCCGAAGCGTCCATCTACGTCAATTGCAAAGATGCCGGCACATTGAAAAAGGTGCTGGGCGAATTGAAGGATGAGATGGAGAATGAATATCCGGAAGCGGTATATTCATTCGAAGCTTCAGGGAATATCTTCGACATGGTTTTCGCCCGGAACGAGGCTCCGCTCGTGGCGCGCCTTCGCCCAGTGAGGAACAGGGAGGTTGAGGTCGAACCGTTGAGGAATATGCTCTCCGAGGTCAGGGAAACGTTGCCTGGAGTGGCCGTGGCGGATCCTCCGGTAAAGACTGACGCTCTGTTTGTCGCTGATCCTGACTTGCTTGCGCTTTATGATGTCGGTTATTCGGAACTTGTGTCGATTCTGAGGAACTCGCTCAATGAGAACCGTCTGTTCAACATTGTCCAGGGAACCAGCACTGTTCCGGTCGTGACAGGCTCCAACGCCGCCGGACTTTCGGAGATCCTGCATGGCACTTTCATCGAAAAGAAAGGCCTTGACGGGGAGACATCCCGGATTCCGGTTTCAAATCTTATGCGGCAAACCTTTGCCGAGGATTTGAAAACTTTGGTCGCAGGCCCGGAGGACAATTACTACCCTTTGGCTCTCGATGTTCCGTCGAAAGACGTGAAACATGTGATGGCCGCGGTGAGTGACGTCGTGCGAAAGAATGGTGACTTCGAGGTCGGCTATTCTGGTTCCTGGTTCTCCAACAGCAAGATGATCGATGAGATGATCATCATAATGCTGGTCGCCATAATCCTGCTCTATCTGATTCTGGCCTCCCAGTTCGAGTCTCTGGTCCAGCCGCTGATCATCCTTTCGGAGATTGTCGTGGATGTCTCTGTCGCCTTGCTGGTTCTGTGGATTTTCGGGGTCAGCATCAACCTGATGTCGATGATCGGCCTTATTGTCATCACCGGTATTGTCATCAATGACTCCATCCTGAAAATTGACACGATCAACCAGATGCGCAAGGCCGGCGAAAGTCTTGAGCGTGCTGTCATTGATGCGTCCTCGCTTAGGGTGAAGGCTATCATAATGACCTCATTGACAACCATTCTGGCCGTCTGCCCATTCCTGTCAAGAGGAAGTATGGGAGCTGACCTTCAGTACCCGATGTCCCTGGTGATCATCGCTGGAATGATTGTCGGAACCCTTGTCAGCCTGTTCGTCGTGCCGGCGTTGTATTATTCGATCTACAATGGAAGAAAGAAAAAATAGACTTTCTCCATTTTCGGTCGTTCTGATTATGGTGGCGCTGTCCCTTGTCGGGCTGGCGGCGTTGCCGCGTCTGAACATCCAATACACCCCGATGACGGAAGGCCGTACGGTCTATGTATCTTTTTATTATCCCAACGCCTCTGCGGAAATCATTGAAAGCGAGGCGACATCCAAGATTGAAGGAGTCTTGGCGGGGATACGCGATGTCACAGACATTTCCTCTGTTTCACGTAAAGGTTCAGGCTCCGTTTCTGTCAAGTTCCGCAAAGGCTCGGACATGGACGCGGCGCGCTTCGAGGTCGCCTCGGCGATCAGGAACGTTTACCCAAGCCTTCCTGATGAGGTCTCCTATCCGGGAATATCCTTGTCTGGCGGCGGACGGATCTCGCGGATATCCTATCTCGTCAAGGGCGGGATCCCTTCCCGGGAGATTTCCAAATATGTCAAGGAACACGTCCTCAGCCATTTGGCCGCCATCCCGGGAGTGGACAAGGTCAATGTGGACGGCGGTGTTCCTTTCCAGTGGGTGATCACGTTCGACGCGGACAAGATCCAGTCCATAGGCGTCACCGCTGACGAGATCGCCGCGGCTTTCAATTCCTATTATCGTGAAGAGATTCTTGGAATGACAGAAAGCTCGGAAGGATTGATGACAGTCCGTCTGAAGGAGGCCTCGGACAAGGATTTCGGATCGATTCCCGTAGGTAATTTCAAAGGCCGTGTGATTCACATCGGGGACGTTGCCCAGTGGCGCTATGAGGAAGCGGTGCCGTCAAGTTACTATCGTGTCAACGGTTTGAACACCATTACTTTGACGGTGGAGATAGCTTCTTCGGCCAACCTGTTGACTGTCGCTTCCGCCGTCAAGGAAAGGATGGCGGAGCTTCAGAAAGGCTTCCCTTCGGAAATCACCGCCGGCATCGCCTATGATTCCTCTGAGTTTGTCAGCGAGGAACTCAGCAAAATCTATGTCCGTACCGCCCTCTGCATCTTGATTCTGTTGATGTTCGTGTTCTTGATCAACAGGTCGTGGCGGTATATGCTGATCATTGTCTTCACTTTGACGGTCAATGTGTTGACCGCCTTGATGATCTACAGTTTGGCAGGTCTTCAGATCCACATCTACACCCTTGCCGGAATCACGGTCTCTCTCGGAATAATCATCGACACCTCGATCGTGATGATCGACCACTACGCCCATTTCAAAGACCGGAAGGCTTTCCCGTCCATCCTTTCGGCCGCGTCCACGACTGTCGGCGCATTGATGATGGTCCTTCTGCTTCCGGAAAAGGAAAAAGCCAACCTCGTGGACTTCATCTGGGTGATTGTCATTAACTTGGGACTGTCGCTGATCATTTCCTACCTGTTCATCCCGTCGCTGATGGAATATATTCCTGTAAGAATGTCGGGTGGCAAGTCTGGGCGTTCCCCAAGGAAGCTTCGCCGGATCCTGCGTTGGAACAGGTTCTACGCTTCCTACATCGGCTGGGGGGTGAGGCATCGTTGGGTGTATGTCCTTTTGTTCATCGTGGCGTTTGGAATCCCGCTCTGTCTGCTCCCTACCCGTCTGTCTGATTATGACAAGGACAAGGCGGACAGGTTCGACAGATTTCTGGACAAGATTGTCACCTGGAAACCTTACGACAGGAACCGTCAGTTGATAGACAAGATAGCCAGTTCCTCCTTCGGTCTGTTTTACAAATCCTTGAACCGCTCCAATTTCTACCGGGAGCCTGAAAAGAAACGTCTGATCATCAATGCCGGCATGCTTGAAGGCTGTACCGTGAACCAGTTGAATGATGTCGTGAGGGCGATGGAGAATTATCTGTCGAAGTTCGATGAGATCTCCGTATTCACCACGTCGATATATTCCTACGACAACGCCGAGATTTCGGTGGAGTTCAAGCCTGAGTATGAGAACTCAGGTTTCCCTTCCGTGCTGAAGTCCGAGGTCACGAGGATGGCGATCAATTTCGGCGGGGCGAACTGGAGGGTCTCCGGAATAGACGACAATAATTTCAACAACAACATCGTCTCGTCCTCCAAGAGCAACCGCATCTCGCTGAAGGGCTATAACTATCAGGAACTCAGCCGCTACGCAGAGAAACTGATGGCCTATCTCTCCACAAACCGCCGTGTCCAGGGCGCGGAGATCTGGTCGGGAGGTTGGAACGGCCGCCCTTCGATTGAGTTTGTGCTGGATTATGATTTTGGGCGGATGACGCTCGCCGACATCAATCCTTATGCCTACTACAATGCATTGGGTTCCTTGCTGTACGAACGGAGGATCGGGACTTCTGAATATGATGGTGGAGCCGTCGATGTTGTCCTCCGTTCCTCGGATCTGGACAGATACGATCTCTGGCACGTTCTTAACTCTCCGATAGATGTCGGTCAGAAGAAAATGACGCTTTCGAGTGTCGGGGGCATCGACAAGCAGCGGACAGGTCTGACAATCAGAAAGAGCAACCAGTCCTACGAGCTTGTTGTATGCTACGACTTCATCGGTAGTTGGGAACTCAGCCGTTCCCTGTCCCAGAAGGCGGTCAAGTACATGAACGATGAGGTACTCCCGATCGGTTTCAAGGCGGAGGTCCCGGGTTGGGGATGGTTTGACACCGCCAAGCAGCAGTACGCCTGGCTGTTGTTCCTGATTCTCGCCGTGATGTACGTGATGCTTGCGATGACATTCGAGTCGTTCCGTTACCCGCTCGCCGTGATCTTTATGGTTCCGGTCTCTTTCATCGGCCTCTTCCTTGCCTTCGGCCTATCGGACTTCTCCTTCGATCAGGGCGGTTTCGCCGCCTTCGTGATGCTCAGCGGCATAGTCGTCAACGCCGGCATCTACCTCATCACCACCTACCAGTCCCTCCTCAGTGCATCGGTCCCTGAGCCTGTCGAAGGGACCACCTCTGTGACTAAACAAACTCACCGACCAGCCGAAGCGGCCAACATCCGCCTCTACGTCAAAGCCTACTCCCGCAAGATCAACCCGATCACCCTAACCATAGTCTCCACCATCCTCGGCCTCCTCCCATTCCTCACCGACGGCCCCGAGGAGGTTTTCTGGTTCGACTTCGCCGTCGGCACCATCTCCGGCATGCTCTTCTCCATCCTCGCCGTGATATTCATCCTCCCGATCTTCTGCGTTAAGCGCAAATAGGATATGGCCATGCGCTATTTTCGCGATGCTGAGAAGAAAAAATCGCAAGGTTGGATGGTGAAAACAAGGCTATTTTCTCGGAATTTATACCGTGATTAATGTAATTGCTTGACAGTCTGTGCTTTACTAATTCTGGTATGTTACAAGTATTTGATTAATGTATTGAAAATAAGCTGATTAAACTGTGCGGAATGAGAACGTGAATCTCAATTTGTCTGTAACAAATTAAGGATTAGGAAATTATATTTGCCAAAAGTGAAACTGTTTTCCATTACCATATCAATTCTTTTGCCCGACTTTGCAGTCGGAAATAATACGTTTTATTATGAAAAAGGTTGTAGCATTATTATTGGCCATTGCGCTGTCTCCGGTAGTAATGGCTCAGGATCGGAATGTGCGGTTGGATCTGTTCGGGGCCGCCAATGTGGTCGGTGCTTCTTATGACGCAAGGTTCAAAGGGGATTCGGGTTTGGGTTTCGCGGTCGGTGTCGGGTACGGTTTCGGCATCGGGAACTGGTACGAGATTCATGGTGTCGGCGTGCCGGTGGAGATCAACTACCTGGCAGGTAGAGGAAAACATCATTTCGAGATCGGAGCCGGAATGTCCAACGGGGTGTATTTTGACAAGATTACGGAAAGCAAGACGGTGACCTTGCCTGATGGTTCCACGGGAACTGCTCCGAAGGAAGTGAGAACGACGCAGTGGGGAAATTTCCTTTACGCGAATGTCGGTTACCGTCTTCGCGCGGAGAACGGTCTGGTGTTCCGCTGCGGCTTAAGTCCATCGTACGGAATCGGGAAATATGGCTTGTCCAAGTCCGTTTTCTCCCCATACCTCAGCTTGGGATATTCCTTCTAAAAAGAATCATACTCTCACCTGGAAGTCATCAAAGAAACTTCTGATTGTTCTTCCAGATGTGAGAAACTATACGCACGTAAAACGGCATCTAATTGATATCTAAAGAGTTGATGTTTTAGGTGCGAGTATGTTTGCACACCTGTGAGTCAGCGGCCTCGGTACAGAACGTTCTACAGGTGTTCCGGACTTCCAGGTGTGAGAAATCGTGTGCACCTAAAACATCATCAGCCTGACAGTCAGCGAATTGCTCTTCCAAGTGTGAATATCCTCACGCACCTCGGTGTTATGGCATATTATTGAATGATATGCGGAACCTTGGGGGCACTATATTCAGGTTAATCTTAGAAGCTGTTTTGAATTGTTTGTTTGAAGGTTTGAGAGTGAAAAACTTCAGTTTCGACCGCTTCTTCCAAGGAAGATAGCGGTGCTATCTGACTGAAGAAGCGGGAAGAAAATGAAGATTTTTCACCTCAAAGAACATTTCAAACAATTCAAAACAGCTTCTTAATAAGAATCGAAAAACTTTCTATTGCTTCTTTGCCATTCACGGTATCGCTTCCGTGAAGAGATCATGTCTCCCGTTCGGTAACACTTTCGGCCTCTTTTGCTTCCCGAGAGTGCAGGATGCACTCTCAGGAAGCGTTTACCCCACTTATCGTCTCCCAAGGGTGCTGTTGGGCACACCCATGGGAGACATTATTCCCCTTTTACGCTTCCGAAAGGCCATTCGGCATCCGCACGGAGACCTGCTCCGCACTCTCGGGAAGCATATTCGCCTCTTTTCGTTCTCGGAGAGTGTCCGGTTACTCTTTTGAGTAACACCCACCCTCATTTTTTGTCGCCCAAGAACCAGCGGATGGGAGGCTTGTTATTATTCATTGATACTCGTGGCCATGCACTTCAGGCTTTCTCATAGTAATGACGCCGCTTGAATGGACTTGCTATGGATTGCAAGTTTAAAACTGATTATCTTTACAGACATCCGCACAATTAAGGGATTGAAGACAAAAATGTCAGGATTTGATATATTTAGTAACATGAAAAAATTAAGTTGCCTCAGATTAAGAGAATATTTTCGAGGATAGATCTATTTTCGAAGAAGGAGTGTGCCGGTGGCACATGACTGATGAGAAAAGAGATATAGACCGAAAAGATTCCTTAAGATGATGCAGGTTATTTTTTGAAGGTTGCTTAATCAAAGGGAATGCGTATATTGATCCGGCAAATGTTTATTATGGAGATATGTTGATAACATTTATCCATTAATCTGACAAGGATTCAGGGAAGATTAATATTAATAAAGTATCCAAATCATGAGTAATACTGGCCGTTGTATTTTGTGGCTTGCCACATGTGTTTTATTGTTGTCATGTTCTCAAAACAGTAGAAATGACGAGGTTGTCACCATTCCATTGGGCGCTTCGGTTGACAAGGAGAATCAGCAGATGGATCCAGCGGTGCTTAAAGTCGTGGATGTCACCAGAATTGAATCCGCCGAGGGTTGCTACTTGAGCAGGACTTATTTCTTTGACATCGATGATGAAAGTGTCGGAGTGTACGATGGTGAAAGAATCATGAGAGTTGGTGTCGGGCAAGGTAATATTCTTCTGAACATGTCGAGAGTCGGCAGGGGACCCGGTGAGTATTTGGGTGTGAATGATTGCCGCTACGATCCGGATAACAAGTGGTATGTTGTGACAAGCCTTTTGGACGGCAAGGCTATATGGTACGATGAGAATGGCCGTTTGGTCAAAGAGAAGACATTTGGAGACCGAGGGGCATTCTGCCCTATGGATGGTGGCCGCTATGCCTGTGTCAAGCCATATAATGCGGATGAGGATTTTGAAATATATGATTCAGAAGACAATCTTATCCGCAGGTCTGTGCTCGGATCCAAAGGTGTACCCACTCAAATGTTTTATCTCCAGTCGTTCCATTGTTTTAACGGACAGTCCTATTTTCTTCCGACATTTTCCGACACTCTCTATCATGTCACTGCGGAGAAGGATATTCCATTTCTTGTCTTTGACAAAGGAAACAAGAAAATTCCGGATGAATATTATTCCAACATTTCCTCCCATGATCTGAGTGACTACATAGACGCCCTCTCGTTTTATATTTGCGGCGACATGCTTTTCGCGAAATTCTGGTATGGAAAGAAAATGTTCCTGGAAATATGGAACCTGACGGGCGGGCGTTTGGCCTTTAAGTCGGAATTGTCCTCAGAGTCTGATAATTATGGCTTCCCGGTGCAGGTGAATGGAGTGACCGTGTATGTCTGGCCGAATGATGTGTCGGGGAACATCCTATATTGTGCTCTGCTCCCACGTGAGGCTGTAAAGTTATTCCCGGATCGTTCGGAGGATGCTAATCCTGTGTTTCTGCGTATTCGTGTAAATTAAGTGATCACGCTTAAGATGCGGCAGTCAATGTCCGCATCTGTTGTTAGGTTGCAACGTTGTCTGACGGGGGGTTAAGGAAATCCCCGAGGAACACAAGTCAAAAAAATTTGCAGTCTGAAAGGTTTTGCGTAAATTTACAAGATTTGTTTTTAACAGGTTTCGGAACGACTATGGGAGGCGGAAAGAAAGTGATCATATTCGCTGGCCTTGGTGGGCTGGCGATCGGTGTGTGCGCCATGCTGGCGGTCGGAGGGGCGATGAGCCGCACTTCCACCAACGAGTATTGCATGAGCTGCCACTACCACGAGCAGGCTGACGCGGACTGGAAGAAGTCCGAACACTACAACAGCGAGAGCGGTGTGGTGACGGATTGCGCTTCCTGCCATCTTCCTCCGAAAGAGAACGGCTACCTTCGCTACTACATGATCAAGGCCAGGATGGGAGCCAAGGATCTGTGGGCCAAGATGACCAAGGATAAGGACGAAATCAATTGGGACTCAAAAAGAACCCTTGAGCACGGATCAAAAATCGTTTACAACGAATCCTGCGAGAAATGTCACGTCAATCTTTTCCCGACCGGAATCACGGATGACGGCATCACTGCTCATCTCTACTATGAGGAGAACGCCAGGAAACTGAATCTCCAGTGCATCAGCTGCCATCTGAACACTGGCCACGACATGCCAGGCTACGAACATAAGAGGCTGGAAGGCAAGGTGATGGACACGGGAGGCGGTGAAAAGTACGACAGCGTGGCTGTGGTAGCTTCATTCGCGAACTTCACGGAAACGGTTCCCGGTACGACAGCCGCGATCAGGATGGTCGCTGTTCCGGGAGGCGAGTTCACGATCGGGAGTCCGGACAACGAGCCGTTCCGCTCGGCGGACGAAGGGCCTCGGAAAAAAGTAAGAATATCTCCGTTCTTCATGGGCGAGGTCGAGGTGACCTGGCATCAGTTCTGGGCTTTTTACAACGAAACAATGTCAGAGGGCAGAACCCCGCCGGAGAAAATCTTCGCCAACAACAACCGTCCGGATGTGGACGCGGTCAGCGGTCCGACCCCACCGTTCGGATTCCCGGACCAGGGCTGGGGAATGGGCGAGAGGCCGGCGATCACGATGACCCACTATGCGGCGGAAACCTTCTGCCAGTGGCTTTCCCTCAAAACCGGACGAAACTACCGTCTCCCGACCGAGGCGGAATGGGAATATGCGGCCCGTGGCGGCACCCAGACCCCGTACTTCTTCGAGGGAAGTCCGAAGAAATATTCAAAAGAAACTTTCTGGAACAGGCTGTTCGGGGCTGACACCACCTCGATCGCAAGTTATGTGGTCTATTCGGAGGACAGTTTCGGCAAGACACAGGAACCTTCCGAAGTGAGGGCTAACCCGTTCGGGCTTAAGAATATGCTGGGCAACGTCATGGAGTATTGCTCCGACCGTTATGCCGCGGATGCATATTCAAGGATCGCCGACGGCGCGCTTGATCCGAAGGGTCCGGAGAGCGGCGATGAGTTCGTGGTCCGCGGCGGGGCATATTCAGATGACGCCTCGCTTGTCCGCTGCGCCGCCAGAGCCCACACCAAGACTGATGACTGGCTCCGCACTGACCCGCAGAATCCGAAGAGCATCTGGTGGTACTCTGACATCAAGGGTATCGGTTTCAGAGTTGTGTGCGATGTTCCCGATGGAATTTTATAATTAAATAACATAAAGACTATCAATAAAATGAGCAACAAAATGGACAGAAGATCCTTTCTTGGTAAAAGCGCCAAGATCGGTGTAGGTCTGGTAGGCGGCAGCGTCCTGCTGTCCGCCTGCGCAAGTGGTGACAAATCCGGCAAGATGACACCCCTCAGACAGCCGGGCGAGTATTATGTTCCTGAACTTCCTGACAAGGCCATCGACGGAAAGGAACTTAAGGTCGGCGTGATCGGTTGCGGCGGCCGTGGAAGCGGAGCCGTTGAGGATCTGCTGAATGCCGCAGACGGAATCAAGGTCACGGCCTTGGGTGATGTCTTTGCTGATCGTCTGACCGGCCTTCGCGAAAACCTCAAGACCAAATGGAATCAGGAAGTTCCTGAAGATCACTGCTTCACAGGCTTCGATGCCTACAAGCAGGTCATTGATTCCGGTGTGGACATGGTGATTGTCGCCACTCCGCCGGTCTTCCGTCCGACGCATTTCCAGTACGCTACCGAGAAGGGGGTTCACTCCTTCCTTGAGAAGCCTATCGCTGTGGACGCCAAGGGCTATCGTCTGATCATGGCGACGGCGAAACAGGCTGAGGCCAAGGGGCTTAGCGTGGTGACCGGAACTCAGCGCCACCATCAGAGACCTTACGTGGAGTCTTTCAAGAAGATCCAGGAAGGAATGATCGGTGAGATCACCGGCGGCAACGTCTATTGGAATCAGGGAATGCTTTGGTACAAGGAGCGTCAGCAGGGCTGGAGCGACATGGAGTGGATGATCCGTGACTGGGTCAACTGGAAGTGGCTCTCAGGCGACCACATCGTCGAGCAGCATGTCCACAACATCGACGTGTTCAACTGGATGATCGGTAAGCACCCTATCAAGGCGACCGGTTTCGGCAGCCGCCAGCGCCGCGTCACCGGCGACCAGTACGACAACTTCAGCATTGACTTTGAATATGAGAACGGCGTCCATCTGCACAGTATGTCGCGTCAGATCGACGGTTGCTCGACCAACATCGGTGAATGTGTCCACGGAACGAAGGGCTACTGGAGCTCGGCGGATTTCGCCATCCGTGATCTTCAGGGCAATGTCCTCTGGCAGTTTGACTTCGAGGCGGAGAAGGCTCAGTACAAGCAGACCAATCCGTACGTGCTTGAGCATGTGGATTGGGTTAACCACATCCGTAAGGGTGAGGCTCATGTGGAGGCCGGAGAGTGTGGCGTCTCTTCTCTCTGCGGCGTTATGGGCCGTGAGTCGGCCTACACCGGCAACACCATCACCTGGGACGAGATCAGCGCCGCCGCTCTGGATTACCTTCCGGAGAAGCTTGAACTCGGCAAGATGGACATGAGCAAGTACACTGTCCCGGTCCCGGGAGCTGAAAAGTAATTGATTATGAACAGAAGACATTTTCTCTCGTCAGCGGCGATCGGATCAGCTGCCTTGGCCGCGGCATCCATGCTGCCGGGATGTGCCACTGCATTGGACAAGAAGAAGTGCGTGCCACGTCTTGAGCTGAAGCTCTCGTTTCAGGAAGGAATCGCCCCGGGAAAGAATCTGGGCGAGCAGCTGGATTTCATGGAAGACCTGGAGGTGCGTGGTTTCGAGCCGAACGGACGGAATCTTCCTGCCCGCGTCAATGAGATTCGTAACGCCCTCAGCGGACGTGACATCGAGGTCTCTGCCATCTGCGCCGGATTCGACGGCTTCATACTGGCCGAAGACCCGGCGGTCAAGGCGTCGTTCGACAAATCGATGCGCGAGATCGTGGCCGCTGCAGGTGAACTCGGCTCGGTGGGAGTCATAATGGTTCCGGCTTTCAACGGCCAGACTCCGTGCAGACCCCACACCTTGGACACCCGCAACTACCTCTGCGAGCAGCTCCACGACCTCGGAGAGTTCGCCCTTGAGCACGGCACGACCGTGATTCTTGAGCCATTGAACAGAAGGGAGGCCTTCTATCTCCGTCAGGTTGCCGACGCCGCCGCGATCGCACGCGATTCCGACAGCAAGGGCGTGAAGGTGATGGGTGATTTCTGGCACATGTCCGAGGAGACCTCCGACTACGGCGCGCTGACATCAGCCGGCATCGAGTACCTCCAGCACGTCCACATCGCCAGCCGTGGCCGCAGACTGATGCCGGGAGAGGACGGCGCGAAGGACGACTACAAGTCTGGATTCCGGGCGCTCCAGCACATGGACTACAAGAACTATGTCAGTTTCGAGTGCGGCACTGCCGGAGACCGTGCCAAGACCGTGAGGGAAGCCGTCAAACTCCTGTCGGATCAATGGTATAGTCTGTAATGGTTGTCGCAGGTCATACGTTCGGACTGTTGGCGGCCCTTCTCTATGTCTGTCTTCTGGTGGTCATCTATGTTTTGCGTGACCGCTGGCCGCTGTTCAGGCATATGGCCGGACGGAAAGCCTGCCTGACCTCGATCTCAATCGTGCTGTTCCTGCTGCTCGTCTTCGGGCTTGTACCGCAGGACGGGGGCAGGGACGGTTTTTTCGGCGTTCTCGGTTTCAGGAATATGAGCCGGTCGCCGATCTTCATCCTCGCGTTGCTTCTTTTGGCGACAAGCGTCACACTGAACACGATCGAGGATATTCATAGATTCAGCAAGCATCGCCTCGGGGTGACCTGCGCCCATCTGGGCCTGTCGGTGATTCTGATAGCCGGACTTTTCGGCTCCGGCGGCACCGTCCGGACGGTTATGATCGCGATGCCGAATGTCCCGGACCATCAAGCGCGGAACGAAGTCACTTATGAATATGTCAAACTCCCTTTCGAGTTGACACTCAGGGATTTCTCTGTTTATGAATATTCTTCCGAGGTCACATTGACCCTTCCTGACGGCCGCTCATCAGAGATCAAAATCGCTGTGAACCACCCTGCAAAGGTCGGTTCGTGGTGGATTTATCAGTCGGACTACCTGTCGGACACGGAACGAGGAGAGTTCGCAAGCATATTCAAGTGTGTCTGTTCGCCTTTGTCGGAGGTTTTCCGCATAGCATTGTGGCTGCTGCTTGTCTCCGCCGCGGCGATGGTGTTCTTTGCTGGCTTCAAACCGTCTTTTGGAAAGAAAGGACCATTGTCTGTAAAACTACAAGATGGCGCCGCTCCCTTAGGATGTGGAACTTTCAATGAAAAGGAGGAACGGTTATGAGTTGGGATTCGTTTGTCTGGTTCGCCTTGGCAGCGTCACTGTTCTGGATTTCAGGAGCGATTGTCTCCGTGATTTCCAAACGTAGGCTCCCGGCCGTCGTTCTGACAGGATGCGGCTCTGCCATATTCATGACATTCATTGTCGGGGTCTGGATTTCGCTTGGGCGTCCGCCTCTCCGCACTATGGGGGAGACCCGCCTTTGGTTCAGCCTGTTCCTTTCGCTGATCGGGCTCGTGGTGTATCTTCGTTGGCGTTACCGCTGGGTACTTCCGTTCGGATGCCTGATGGCCGTGATGTTCGCCGGCATCAACATATTCAAGCCAGAGATTCACACTGAAGAACTTATGCCGGCTCTCCGCAGCCCGTGGTTCGTCCCGCACGTCATCGTCTATATGTTCGCCTACGCCGTGATGGGCATCGCCACCATCCTGGCCCTCCGTATTCTCTGGCTGACCCGCCGTTCAGCCGCGGGATCCGCTCCGGCCCCGGGGTCAACAACTCCTGCCACTGTCGATGCGGCCGCAAGTCCCCTGTCACCGTCCCTTCAAGGCGACCTGCGCCTCTGCGACACCCTGGTGCACATGGGCTGGGGATTCATCACAATGGGCATAGTGATGGGCGCCCTTTGGGCCAAACAGGCCTGGGGTGACTACTGGACCTGGGATCCTAAGGAAACCTGGGCCGCCGCCACCTGGCTCAGCTATCTTCTGTACATGCATCTCCGCCAAGGCTCTGCTTTATCTTCGGTCACTTCGGCAGGCTCAGAGGCCATAGCTCGACAGAACTCGCCAGCCATTGAAGTGGCATCACACTCCAACAAAGCTCTCCATCGCACCCTTTTCCTCCTGATATTCTCTTTCATCCTCCTCCAGATGTGCTGGTGGGGCGTAAACTACCTCCCCTCAGCCCAAGGCTTCAGCCTTCACACCTATTAGTATTCCTGTTAGTATTCCTGACCTTGAAATATTACTAGTGCGCCTTGGAATGAAATGAGGCCTCCGTTCAGAGGCCTGTAGAAAATACCATGGAGGACAACATGTTGAATATTAATAATTTAATAGATGCTATTCCTCCCTCATCAGGCGTGGAGTAACTCTGTGTTCTGTCTTGATAACAAAGGCTTTGCCCTCCACGAAGGAAAGAGGGTAGTCTATGGTGCCAGAATGTGGGCTGAATGAAAATCAGGCATATTCAATCATTCTTGGGGAGAATTTGCTAACTTTGCAAGTTGTAGGTCCTCGAGAGAGATGCAGACCGCGTAAGTAGGAATATTCAAAACATATCAATATGTACAGAACACACACATGCGGGGAACTCCGCATTGAGAATGTCGGGCAGAAGGTGACCCTCGCCGGTTGGGTGCAGAGGTCCAGGAAGCTCGGCGGAATGACTTTCATTGACTTGCGTGACCGCTATGGCATCACGCAGCTCGTGCTTGAGGCGGACGCAGACGCAGCTTTGGTGGAGACAGCGACCTCTTTGGGCCGTGAATATGTCATCCAGGCCACCGGTGAGGTAGTCGAGCGTCAGAGCAGGAACGCCAGGATGGACACAGGTGACATCGAGATCAAACTTGAGGCGATCAACATCCTCAACAAGTCCGTCACCCCTCCGTTCACCATCGAGGACGAGAGCGACGGCGGCGAGGATCTCCGCGCCAAGTACCGTTACCTTGACCTGAGAAGGAATCCTCTCCAGAAGGCGCTGGCGTTGAGGCACAAGCTTGCCCACGAGGTGCGCAACTACCTTGATGGCCAGGGATTTATGGAGATTGAGACTCCGTACTTGATCAAGTCCACCCCGGAGGGCGCCCGTGACTTCGTGGTCCCTTCAAGGATGAATCAGGGGCAGTTCTACGCCCTGCCGCAGTCTCCTCAGACCTTCAAGCAGCTCCTGATGGTGGCCGGCTACGACCGCTATTTCCAGATCGTCCGCTGCTTCCGTGACGAGGATCTGCGCGCCGACCGTCAGCCGGAGTTCACCCAGATCGACTGCGAGATGTCCTTCGTCGAGCAGGAGGATGTCCTGAATATGTTCGAGGGAATGATGAGGACGATGTTCAAGAATGTCCTCGGGGTTGATATTCCTAACCCTATGCCTCGTATGAGCTGGTACGACGCAATGGACAAGTACGGTTCTGACAAGCCGGATGTCCGTTTCGGAATGACCATTCACGAGATTACAGACAAGGTGAAAGGCAAAGGCTTCTCCGTTCTTGAGGACGCTGCCTACGTCGGAGCCATCGCGGTTCCGGGCGGCGCTGAATACACCCGCAAGCAGATCGATGAGCTGACCGAGTGGGTCAAGAGACCTCAGGTCGGAGCCAAGGGCTTGATCTACATCAAGCTCAACGCCGACGGCTCCGTCAAGTCCTCGATCGACAAGTTCTACACGCCTGATGAGCTGAAGGCCATCGCCGAGGCCGTTGAGGCCAAGACCGGTGACATCGTGTTCGTGATGTCAGGTGACAGCAACCGCAAGGTGCAGACAATGCTTGGCGTTCTGCGTATCGAGATGGGCAACAGGCTCGGCCTTCGTGACCCTAAGGTCTTCGCGCCGCTTTGGATCGTGGACTTCCCGCTTCTTGAGTGGAGCGAGGAGGACGGACGATTCTACGCGATGCACCACCCGTTCACCGCACCGAAGCCTGAGCACATGAACCTGTTCTACAGCGACAAGAAAGAGGATCTCGAAAGGGTTTGCGCCAATGCCTACGACTTCGTGCTGAACGGCACAGAACTCGGTGGCGGCTCGATCCGAATCCACGATGCCGAGGTGCAGAAGAGAATGTTCGAGGTTCTGGGCATCGGTCCTGAGGAGGCTGAATATAAGTTCGGATTCATCATCCACGCCTTCCAGTACGGTGCTCCGCCTCACGGAGGTCTGGCATTTGGTTTCGACCGTGTCTGCACACTATTCGCCGGCAAGGAGTCCATCCGTGACTTCATCGCCTTCCCGAAGAACAACCAGGGCCGTGACGTGATGATCGACGCTCCGTCCAAGATCGACCAGACCCAGCTCGACGAGCTCAGTCTGGATCTCCGTCCGTAGCAGGAGAAGTAGTTCCCGTCCTGTCGCCGGGTCTGTCGAAGCGACGTGAAACAAAGCATGAAAGTGTGACCGGATTGTCCTTCGGCCACACTTTCATTTCTCTCGCACTCGCGCGGTTCACCCCCCCAAAGTGTCAACCATTCTCAGGGAAGGTCAGGCTCTTGATTTCTCACGCGTTCGATGAGAAGACTATCCAAGGCGAGGAGCTGTATCAGAAACTTCTTCTTGGCAAGTTGGAAATCAATGAAGGGATGCTCATGGAAAACATTGTCGCCCAGATGTTTGTTGCAAGCGGTCACTCTTTGTATTTCTATAGCAATTATTCAACGGTCTCTGAGGACAGGATGGAGGTTGACTTCCTTGTAGAAAAGCCGACATTGACAAACGCCCATAACATTTGCCCGGTTGAGGTGAAATCTGGCAAGTATTCCAGCTTCTCATCCTTGTCAAAATTCCGTGAAAAGTTCAAAAAACAACTTCATGTTCCTTACGTAATTTATACCCATGATTATAAAGAAGAAAACGGATATGTGTTCCTTCCGATCTATATGACACCACTGCTATAGAAGTGGCGACAAATCCAAATTATTTTTTAAGGATTACTAAGTGTCAATTTACCTATCAATTTTGTATATTTGTAATTGAGGCCTTGGCTGTCACGGAGGTTCTGTGGCCGCAGACAGGGCTTACCGAAGTTCAATCACATAAAGACCTAAGAATATGTTCGCAAAAGAGATCTACATCGCAAGGCGCAAGGCTCTGCTGGAGAAGATGGCGCAGACCGCTCCGCAGGGGAAGCGCGGAATAGCCTTGTTCGTGGGCAATGTCGAAGCGGCCGCCCAGTACAAGGACAACGCTTACAAATTCCGTCAGGACTCATCCTGGCTGTACTATTTCGGACTCGACGAGCCACGCTATGCGGCCATCCTGGACCTTGACAGCGGAGAGGAGACCATCTTCGCCGACGATGTGGAGATCGGAGACATCATCTGGATGGGACCTCAGCCATCGGTCGCCTCCAAGGCCGCCGAGGTTGGCGTAAATCATTCAGCATCTTACGGTTCTCTGAACATCGCCGTCACTAAGGCTTTGGCCACAGGCAGGAATATTCATTTCCTTCCTCCGAGCCGCTACTACAACACGATGAAACTCGCCGCCCTTGTGGGAATATCCAATGAGGATGTGGCCCGTGTCGCCCCTATCGACGAGGACGGCGGCAAGCACGCCTCCAAGGAACTCGTGCAGGCTGTCATCTCGATGAGGCTTGTCAAGGAACAGTGCGAGATCGAGCAGATCGACGATGCCGGAGCTCTCGGACAGAGGATGCATACTGTGGCCCGCAACAGCGTCAAGGTCGGGATCATCGAGCAGGAGATTGTCGGCAAGATGGAGGGTGTGACCCTCAGCGAAGGTTGGGGCGTGTCGTTCCCGACAATCCTTACCCAGCATGGTGAGACTCTGCACAATCATCTGCACGACAAGGTCATCGAGCCTGGCAAGCTGATGGTGATCGACGCCGGTGCCGAGAATAATATGCACTACGCCTCTGATTTCACCCGCACCCTGCCGACCAGCGGCAAGTTCACCCAGAAGCAGAGGGACATCTATCAGATAGTCTGCGACTGCAACGAGTTGGCGTTCAATCTGACAAAGCCGGGAGTCGCCTATAGGGACGTTCATCTGGCCGTCGCCAAGCTGATGCTGGAGGATCTCAGATCTCTGGACATCGTGCGCGGCAATCTGGACAATATGCTTCACGAAGGCATCGCCGGACTGTTCCAGCCTCACGGACTCGGCCACAACATGGGACTTGACGTTCACGACATGGAGGATCTCGGAGAGGATCTCGTGGGTTACGATCCGGATCAGAAACGCTCCACGCAGCTCGGCCTCGGCAGCCTCAGAATGGCACGCCGGCTTGTTCCGGGCAATGTCATCACAGATGAGCCGGGAATATACTTCATCCCGGCCCTCATCGAGAAATGGAAGAGCGAGAAGCGCGACAAGGGTTTCGTGAACTACTACAAGCTGGAGCACGATTACCTTGATTTCGGCGGAATCCGTCTGGAGGACGATGTGCTCGTGACAGAGGACGGCGCGCGCCGCACAGGCCCGAACCGTCTCCCGATCCAGCCGGACGATGTCGAGGCCGCTATGGCTTAGCCGGTAATCTCGCGGATTTAAACAATGAGCGTTTTGGTCATCATCCTTGCCGTGCTGGCAGGAGTGGTCGGCATCATCGGGAGTGTTGTTCCCGCCCTGCCCGGTCCTCCTGTCAGCTGGGTCGGGCTGATGATTCTCTATTTCTGGGGCAAAGGCACGAACGGAGCCGGCGACCCGATGTCGCTGACATTTCTGCTCGTCTGGCTGGGAATCACTGCGGCCGTGACGATCATCGACTACATTGTGCCGTCCTGGTTCACCAAGGTCACGGGCGGAACTAAAGCCGCTGGCCGGGGAGCCATAGCCGGGATGCTTGTCGGCCTTTTCGTCCCGCCGGTCGGAATCATTCTCGGCACTCTTCTTGGAGCGTTTCTCGCCGAGTTGATTTTCGCTGACAAGAACGGATGGGAATCCGCCAAATCCGCCCTCGGAGCCTTTATGGGATTCCTTTGCGGAACCGGCATCAAGTTGATTGCCAGCGGAATGATGATGTATTACATAGTAGTGTATCTTACTTGAATATGGAAGAGAAATATTCACGTTTCCTTGAGGAAGTAGGGAAATTCGTGCCCAAGAACGCACTCTACACCGATGAGATAAGGCGCTTCGCCTGGGGCACCGACGCTGGTTTCTACAGGCTTGTGCCGAAGATTGTCATCCGGTCGTCCAATGAGAAAGAAGTCTCGAAGATCCTTGAGGCGGCATCGAAGTTTGATGTCCCGGTGACTTTTCGTGCCGCCGGAACCAGCCTTTCGGGTCAGGCTGTCAGCGATTCCGTGCTGATCGTGGCGGGAAAGAACTGGGAAAGATACATGGTTTCGGAGGACGCTTCCGAGATAACCCTCGAACCGGGAATCGTAGGGGCGAGGGTGAACGCCATCCTGAAGCCTTATGGTCGGAAATTCGGCCCGGATCCGGCCTCGATCGGAAGCTGTATGGTCGGCGGAATCGTGATGAACAACGCTTCCGGAATGAGCTGCGGAACCCACGCCAACAGCGACAAGGAACTGGAGAGCGTGCGGATGGTTCTGATTGACGGAACTGTTCTGGACACGGGCGACGAGACCTCCAGAGAGGCTTTCAGGGCCAGCCATCCGGATTTCATCAAAGGAATCGAGGAACTGAGGGACGGAATCCTTGCCGACAAGGATCTCTCCGAACGCATAAGGTACAAATACTCAATAAAGAACGTCACCGGACTCAACATATTCCCTTTCATCAGGTTTGAAGATCCGTTCGACATAATCGCCCATTTGCTGGTCGGCTCCGAGGGTACGCTGGCGTTTATGAGCCAGGTCACGATGAAGACTCTGCCGCTGCCGTCCAAGGAAGCTTCAGCGATGGTCTATTTCGGGACGATAAGGGAGGCTGCCGAGGCCGTTGTGGCGCTCAGAAAAGAAATCAATCCTGCGGTGCTTGATGCCGCTGAACTGCTTGACAAACGGTCGCTTGCGTCAGTAGATGACCCGATGCTTAATGAATATCCCGACAAGGATCTGACCGCTCTCCTGCTTCGCGTCACGGGTGCTGACCGGACGGACTTGGATGCCAGCATCGGCAAACTCTCCGAGGTTCTGCGCCGTTTTGCCGTACTGAATGACGCGGAGGGCAACTCGTTCATATTCAGTAGCGATCCTGCCATTACGGGGAACTACTGGGCCATCCGTTCGGGAATATTCCCGTCCGTCGGTGGAATGCGCCGCGAGGGAACGACCTGCCTTATCGAGGACATCGCCTTCCACATCGAGGATCTGCCAGACGCGACGGAGGATCTTTCGGCGCTGCTGGACAGGCATGGCTACGACGATTCCTGCATTTACGGCCACGCCCTTGAGGGCAACTTCCATTTCATCATCAACCAGTCGTTTGATTCCGAGGCGGAGGTGAGGCGCTATGAGGCGATGATCCGCGACGTGGCGGAGATGGTGGTCGGGAAATATGACGGTTCTCTGAAGGCCGAGCACGGAACGGGTAGGAATATGGCTCCGTTCGTGAAGTACGAGTGGGGCGAGAAGGCGTTCGGGATAATGAAGCGGGTGAAGGAACTGTTTGACCCTCACGGGCTTCTGAATCCTGGTGTGATCTTCAACGATGATCCGGAGTGCTTCTTGAAGAATTTCAAGGCGTTGCCGGTGCTGAAACCATGGGCGGATGACAGCAAGGCTGTCGAGCCTGAGTTGGCGGAGATCTACAAGAAACTGAACAAATGCATCGAGTGCGGATTCTGCGAGGTGAACTGCCTTTCCTGCGGCTTCACGCTTTCGTCCCGGACCAGGATCGCCACGCAACGTGAGATCACCGCCCTGCGGGAGTTGCCGGATCCGACCGCCTCGGAACAGACTCGTCTGCGGACGCTTGAGAAGGAATATTCCTACACGGGGGAGCAGACTTGCGCCGGGGACGGCCTCTGCTCGACTTCGTGTCCGATGGGCATCAATGTCGCCGATCTGACTCATCAGCTGAGGAGGGTGAATATGCCAGAGGGCTCTTTCGGCCACGGTTTCTGGAACTTCGTCGCCGGTCATTACGCCGGTGTCAAGAGTGGCCTTCGCGGCGCTTTGAGGATGGCCACGGCTGGCGAGACCGTGCTTGGTGACCTTGCCATGAGCGGCCTATGCCGCTGGCTGCACAACGCCATACGTATTCCGCTTTGGACTCCAGCCACCCCTAAGGCCTATAATATTCCTAAATCGCTCAGGGCTTTGGTAAGTTCCGCCGCCTTTGGCCACGATGGCGCTTCGACTGTCGAAGCGGCCACGGGACCGGCCAGGTTGGGGATCTTGTCCAAGTGCCCGGACTCGCAAACATCTGAAGCGGTCACAGGAATGCCGACCGTCTGCAAGGTAGTCTATTTCCCGAGCTGCATCAACCAGATGATGGGCCTCCCTAAACATCACCACGCCGTGGACAAACCTCTCGTCGAGGAGATGGTCTCACTTCTGACCAAAGCCGGCTACGAGGTCATATTCCCGGAGAATATGTCCTCTCTTTGCTGCGGCACGATCTGGGAAAGCAAAGGAATGCCCGAAATCGCCGACAGAAAGACCAAGGAACTCGAGGATGCACTTTGGAAAGCCAGCGAGGAAGGCCGCTACCCTATCCTTTGCGACCAAAGCCCCTGCCTTCATCGTATGGAGCACAAGATCAAGAAGATGCGGCTCTACGAACCGTCCGAATTCATCCTTGGTTTCCTGACCGACAGGCTGGACTTCCACCAGACCGACATCCCGGTAGCCATTCATCTCACCTGCTCGATGCGCCTGATGCACAAGACCGGCAAGATGCTTGAACTTGCCCGCATGTGCTCCACCAACGTGATTGTTCCAGAAGGCGTAGGCTGCTGCGGTTTCGCCGGCGACAAAGGAATGACCCACCCGGAACTCAACAAGTACGCCCTTCGCAAGCTAAAAGCCCAGGTCAAAGGCGTCCCGGTCGGCTACTCCAACAGCCGTACCTGCGAGATCGGCCTCGCCACCAACTCCGGCATCCCGTACGTCTCCATCGCCTACCTCGTCAACCGCTGCACCACCGCCAAAAATGTGTAACAGATCAGTGGACAATCTTGACATCTGACACAGAAACTCCTTTTTGTACACCGAGCGATCATCTCGGTCGCATACAATCACCTTTTCGGTCGCAGAGCAGTCACCTTTTCGGTCGCAGAGCAATCACCTTTTCGGTCGCAGAGCAGTCACCTCGGCGTTCACTGAGCCTGTCGAAGTGATCTGTTTCCATGTGAGCCGTAACCGTTATGGATAGTGTAAAGTATTGGGTAATAATGGATAACGCTGCTGCCTTTAGTCGGTTTCTGCCAAAGAGGAGTTGCTATCTGATTCATTAAGAATATCTTACCTGTCACTCACTCTGTATCAATTGGTGGTGCTTAATGCGCTGGTTTTCAGAAATATAGCTATTACTCTTCCGCTTGATCTCACCGAAGGGAAGTGGTCAAGATATTCATCAGCAACCATTTACTCTTCACGGCTACAGAATCGAAGAATATTCAGTATCTTTGCCCCTATGGAAGTACGTGCGAAAAAGGCGCTCGGCCAGCATTTTCTGACTGACCAGAGTATTGCGAAGAACATTGTCGGGGCTCTTGAGGGGCATCAGGCGTTGGAGGTCGGCCCTGGAATGGGAGTCCTGACCCAGTACCTGCTGCCACGTCCGGAACTGGCGTTGAAAGTCATTGAGATTGACGGCGAGTCTGTTGTCTATCTGAAGAAGCATTTCCCGAAATTGGGTGACAGCCTGATTGAGGGTGACTTCCTTAAGATGGATCTTGACGGCATCTTCGAGGGGGAATATTCAGTGATCGGGAACTTCCCGTACAACATCTCCTCGCAGATATTCTTCAAGATTCTTGAGCATCGCGACCGTGTCCCGGAGGTGGTCTGTATGATCCAGAAGGAGGTCGCAGAGCGCATCGCCGAGAAGCCCGGCACCAAGACATACGGCATCCTGTCCGTCTTCCTTCAGGCGTGGTATGACATTGAATATCTTTTCACTGTGGGTTCGGGCGCGTTCAATCCGCCACCAAAGGTGCAGTCCGCCGTGATCCGCCTGACCCGCAATTCCCGCACCGCTCTCGGCTGTGACGAAAAGCTTTTCCGCACGGTGGTCAAGACAGCCTTCGGCCAGCGCCGCAAGACGCTACGCAACTCCCTCAAGCCGTTGATCCGGCCGGATCTTTTGTCCGATCCTGTCTTCGACCTGCGTCCCGAGCGTCTGAGCGTGGATGATTTCATAGCCTTGACCCACAAGCTTCAGAATAGCTGACCCTTGCCGGTTGAGGTTCCCGATGACAGCCCGCCTGCTGATCTGCTGCTACTCGACTGCTACCCGTCTATTGCCTGTCTGTTTGTTGCACACGGCGACTGTCCGTATATTACCCGTCTGTTATCCGTCTATTGCCCTGCTGCTACCCGACTGCTACCTACCTGTTGCCTTTTGTGCTGTTTTTGTCGAGATTTTCAACAAGATTCTTGGAAAACAAGAAAAATTTGTATCTTTGTAGTCCAAATAGCGACGAAAGGTTTGACAACCGTTCGGCCAGAACATCCGGAGAGGTGGGAGAGTGGCTGAATCCACAGGTTTGCTAAACCTGCATACGGGTAACCGTATCACGAGTTCGAATCTCGTTCTCTCCGCAAAAAAAAAGTGGCTTACAGGTGTCTGTGGGTCACTTTTTTTGTGGTTGTTCTATAGGGCTTGTCCATCGGATGCAGCAATGGCTCAAGTCCAAAACCCTGTGCAAAAGAACACGGCTTGCTCATCGGCTGGCTTGATCCACCAGCGTAAGGGCTCAAGTCCAAAACCCTGTGTAAAAGAACGGAAACGATCATGATGATTGACTTTTAACTGTTTCGCGCCAACATCAAAGTAAACGCTGATGAGCAATTAGGCTGTTTGTCGAAGGCATACCGCCAGTCGGTTCAATAGTTCCATCGCGCAGATCTGGTACTTCTGGGCAGTTTGCTGAGTTGACACAATAGTTTGTCCGGTGAAAGCCTTGCTTGCCGGACATGGCGCATGATTTCCGCATTTTGTCCGGCCAAAGCGCAAGCCACCGGACGAACGGCGCAGATGGAACAGGGCGGCGAGAATATTTCATAACTCTTTCAGCCACATCTCAAATCTGCATTGGTGGAAGCCGGCCCGGACTGAAAAACTCAAATGCGAAGACACAAGTTTTTCACTTGAATGTGCCTTCCAAGCATTTAGAAGCTGTTTTGAATTGTTTGTTTGAAGGTAAAGAGCAAGCTCTTCCCCTGCTGCTCACCTCGGCACGGGGCGACCATGATAAGGCCTCGCCTCTGCTTGTACCCTGCAAGGCACCTGGACTCGGGCTGGCATTCAGGTGACGGAGAATGGACGACATTCTTTTACCAAATTGTCGTGCATGACCTGCTGTAATCGGTAACTTTGAATTCCCGAATTTTCGCAAAGTTAATTCCTCGATTTA
>ERZ1034687.111-NODE-111-length-50113-cov-11.971114_pt1 | contig 50113 bp, 39 predicted proteins | sample MGYA00520704_ERZ1034687 | MGnify/ENA primary metagenome ERZ1034687 (study PRJEB33766, sample SAMN09781762) | gut metagenome | biome: gut microbiome | host: Homo sapiens | place: Madagascar | study: EMG produced TPA metagenomics assembly of the PRJNA485056 data... | reverse complement strand
ACAATTCCTAAAATAAGTGCCTGATATATTTCCATTTTCTTTTTTCTCCTTATAAGTTTTCTGGCACAGAAAGGGTGCTAATAATTGGATCGAGGGTGGATGTGCCAATATTGGTGTATTTGCAATCCATCACCCATGTATAGTCTTGATCAAAAGCTGAAATGCTCTCTTTAGGAAGAGTGACAGAAACAACAATATTCATACCAGTTAACGTCGTTCTTTCTGCATCCGCATAAGTAAAGCTCCAAGTCATCTTGCCATAATTTGGTAAGAGATAAGACATAAATGGATTACTATATTGCGTGATATCCTGGTGATAACACATAGCAATCACGGATGTAATCAAGCTTAAGCCTGCAGATGTTGTGGCCGTAAAGCTATAGGTGTTATTTTCTTCGTTATAGGTCGGGAAGGAAGCGGCTACTTGGGAGGAAGAAATACTTAAGCCAATGACATGGCGTTGCATGAAAGCGTAGCTCCACCAGTTTGGATAGCTCTTTGCTTCACCGTTAGAAGAGGATTTCTCAAGGGTTTCTTGTTCCACTTTGAATACATTAGAACCCTCGGATGTCTCGTAGTAGTTATAGGTGGAATTATTGGTGCTCCAAAGTCCGCCTTGACGATATCCGGTCGAATCACTTCCGCCAAAGCGAGATCCGAAATAGGCTTCTTTGGTAATGACCTTGTTACCTGCATAACGGGTTAAGTTAGGAAGAGATCCACTTACGCCAGATAAAGACACCCCGTTTTTGAAGATGTTCATATATGGACTTCTAGAAGAGAGCTTCTTGCCATCTGCACCAATATAAGAAAGTTTAGCATCCAAGGAATAGTTAAGAAGGTTACTTAAATATTTGACCGCGGAGGTAATTTGTCTAACATCCGCCGGTGTTGGAGCCTTATAAGCAAGAACGTAGTCTTCCACTGCTTTGACTTTGGTCGTGTTCACATCGCTTAATGTGAACTCATAGAAGCAGGAAAGACCTGTACCCGAAGAATTCACCAAAACCGGAAGGAAAGAAATCTGGTTATTTTGATAGCTTGCCAAAACAAGGTAAGGAGAATAGTTACCAAAACTAGAAGACATTAAAAACAAGGATTTAAAAATCCTCTTTGTTAAAGATGAGGAGGCGGTAAAAGCATATTTGAAACGTTTGAATTGGGCGTTTTTCGCAAAGATAGTGCTATATTGCCAATAAGTAGAGTTTGCTAACGTATCAAGCGATAAGAAAGTGCCGTTATAATCGGCTTTATCTCCTGCTGGAGACATGTTTACTTTCAAAGCGGAATCCTCGGCATCAACACCATCAAGGGTGAAGGAATAGATATTGTCGTCCTTTTTCGAGAGAAGGTATCCTTGCTTGGCGGCATCCCCATAAATGTAATTATCCGAACGATAGACACGTTGAATAATTTGTTTGTTTCCATCCTCATCGTATTTGCTTTGGATGGCGGTGTAATTGTTTTTCGTTTTTGCTAAAGCGTTCATCAAATCTTGGCATTCTTTGTTTTCTTCTACCTCAAGAGTGATGGTTTTATATACGCCATTAGCAAGAAGATTCAAAACAACCGTGCCTGGGCGGGCTAAAACAAGATTAAGGCTATCGCCATCTCCTCCATCAAGATAGCCAACATAAGCTTCGCTACTGCCCTTTACCACATAGGCTTGGAAGGTGGTTGCGTTTTGATTTTCATTTTTTCCTGGAACGACAGCAAAAAATTCATCCAGTTGAATCGAAGCACCTCTTTTCAGAGTTGGAAGAGCCCTTTTCTGATAAATGATGCTTTTTTCCTGTGCTTCAGGCCTTTCATAGGTTTCTTTTGTTTCTGAGGACGTTTGATTAACAGATGATTCTTCTTCACTTATTTTTGAATCGGAAGAAGTTACAACGTCATTTCCACAAGAAACAAGTAGACTTAAAGCACTAATCGACAGGATTAAGAGACTTTTTTTCATAAAGAATAATGTTTTTCTAAAGGAGATTAACCAAAGAATTTCCCTTTAGAAAATAGATTTTCTCCTTTCATGCGTTCTAAATTATTCTTGTTTGGTAAACTGTCAATTATTTTTTACGTATCTCACTTATTATTTTTTGATAGAGGCTTTTCTGGGCTTTTATTGATTCGTAAGCGAACTAAAAATAGAGTAATTTCATCGTTAAGAAAAGAACATCTTAAATGAAAGACGTCCCTAAATGTTTGTAATATTCGAGCAAGAGCGCTCAACAATCATTTGAAGCTTTATAAATCCTTATGTTTCTTTTTCATCGTCTTATAACAAGATTTAAACTCTGATGTATAGACGATCGATAATGCTTTGCTCATTCTTTATCAAGCTCTTCAAAAAGAGATTTGGAGTCTTTAAAAACTTTGGGAGTTGCTCTACCATTTTCGATTTCGTCTGCTTCTTGAATGGCTTTCTCCACTTTCGAATTAAATTTTTGCGATTTGATGGCGAAAGGAATTTGGCCTTCGCGAAGAGTTGCTTTGACAAACATATTAAGAGCAGCGCTAGCAGTTAAACCCACCGAAGAGCAAAAATCCTCAAATGCTTTTTTGTCATCAGAATCAACTCTCGTAGTTAATGTTTGCGTCATATTGTATCCTCCCTAAACACATTTTATGTCAATTAGCATTAGATTGTATTCAAAAAACATAACAAAAATTGGATTAAGGGCAAAACAAAATGGATGCCCCCTTCAAAATTCAGGGAAGCATCCATCTAAGCTTATGATATGATCCAACCAACTTGTCCAGTTTATTGGGTATACATCAAAAAGTGCATAATTAAACCCCATCCTTCGATAAATCAATGAATGTTTGTCATGAAGCGGTTAATTTTTTGCGAAGCTAAATAACCAAGAAATAGGCATCTAAAGATAACAAGTTCCCTCATGCATTCCAAATATTCATCGAGGTCTAAACTGGAATATTCATAAAATTCCCGGAATATCCCTTCAATATCAATTAAAAATCGATCTGCGTATTTGAAAGTAATGTCGGAGAAGATGTTCTCCAATACACCCTCGAAAAGCATTTTTGAAAAGGGGATAACCTTATATTTGTAGAGACCTTCATTCCAAGTTCCTAATATATAGTCACAATTGTCCCATGAATATCGGGATTCAGTTTGCAAATCATCCATGCATATTGGCTCATTAGAGTCCTTGCTTACAGAATTTACGTAATCAGTAACGTCTGCGTCATACTTAATCAAAGAACGGATAAATTCTAATTGTTCATCACTTATGGAATGATGCTTAGCTATGGAGATTTTTAGGAGGCAATAGCTGATAAGAATATCAAATTCTTCTTTATGCTCTTCTTCACTTTCCTCGTCCTTAGCGTATTCTTGCGAGGCTTCTTCGATTAATTCCATGATATCTTCGTAGGCTTCATCGGCCGAAGGGTACTTATAATCCTCATCTAAATGTAAGGCCTTTTCATCTTCGTTTATAAAATTAGGTATTGTCTCTATAAGTTCTTTTATCGTTTTCCGACTATCAAATAGAGTTAAAAGACGGATATGCTGGTCCCCATCAAAGCCCTCACCCGCCATCTCTAACCATTTTTTAGCCTTTTCGGTGTCGTAAGTTTTGTTGTAACCGAGTAATTCTTTGCAGGCAAGGTTGTAATATGCCACTTTTAAGCCTAAATCCGCGGCCTTTTGGAACCACTCGATGGATTCTTCTTCGTGAATAAGGAGAAGGCCAAGATAATTCGCCGCATCTGCACTATTAAAGATATCGTAAGCTTCTTTGAATAACTCTTTGGCTTTTTCTAAATCGTGTTGGGAATATTTTTCGTTTTGGTAGATTCTCCCAAGCAAGATATAGCCGTCTTCCAACAAATCATATGTTTTTTGAACATAATTCAATATCTTAGCGGCATTTTCTAAATCGTTATTTCGGAATAAAAAGTTTGCAGCTTTTACAAAAGAATGTTCATCAATGTCATCCTTATCTAGGGAATCTGGCACGCTTAAAAGTTTTAACGCATGATCAATGTCTTGCTTACATTGTTCACCTCTAACGTAAAACAAAGCAAGTTTATGAGCACAAGGGGCATCTCCCTGTTTTGCTCCCGCTTGATACATCTTGAAAGCTTTAGCAGGATCGGATTCAGCATAATAGTCCCCCAGTCCCCTTAAAGCCAAAGTGGAATCATTCATTGCAGCGTTATTGAGACAATCTAACGCTTTGTTGACGTCTTTTTCAAAATAGACGCCATTGAAATAAGCTCTCCCTATCCAATATTCTGCGTCTACATCGCCTAATTCATCTAATTTTTTATATAAGGAAATACCTAGTTTTGGATCTAAGCGAACAGGAGAAAGCGAAACGGTTTCAAAAGTGAAAGCGTATGCTATTTGTCTCAATAAAGTAAAATTTCCATTTTTAGCGTTCGCGATACCTTCATCGATTGCATTTTTATACAAATCGTAGTTCATATCGGCGGTTTTTCTTAATTCTCTAATATCTAAACCGCAATATGGGCAAGTATCTAAGTCTAATCCGACTGAATTATTGCATTTGGGGCACAGCGTATGTTGCATATTCTTCCTTCTTTAGCACTCATATCTATTAGACGTAGGCAAATGTTTGATTCCTTTCATTCCTTAGATACGAAAGGCATGAAAAGTCCTTAAATTCCAAAAAATAATTTATCGACACTTTATTTTTTTGATTTCATCAAGCGTATGAAGAATGAGACAATCCGCATTTGTTTCCGAACTCTCAACTTTTCCATCCATTGAAGTTAAGCCAACAATGATGCCAAGAATATTATCAGTAAGATCAGAGAGATAGTCATGTTGCGGTGTAACTAGGTCGCAGGTTGAGAATACCATAACGAATTCTTTGCTTAACTTGACGATTTCGTCTCTTAGCAAATCTAATAATTTTCGTATTTCAAAAACATCAGCGCGATAGATCATGTCCCATGTGATTTGAGCTCCGCCTAAAGAGTTTAAATAATTGACGAGATCGCCTTTTTCCGTTAAATCTCTAATGAATATTAATTCATTTCTGTCTATCTCATAGTCAGCGGTTGCTATTTGAAGAAGCGAATATTGGAGAAGGAGATCGAATTTAATCAAGGTCACCTCTGGGTTATAGTCGGTCACCCCTTTCGAGTCCATAAATGTTTTGATACCAGAGGACATGATTTCTATCATGTGGTAGCAATTCTCGTAAATTTTTTTGCAACCATCGTATATTTTTTGTAAATCAGCCATTTTACTTCTCCTTTATTTTTTCTGATTCTTTTTATTTTTGTCGAAAACGAAATTCAAAAATCACCAACATTGTCTATGAACGCCAGTGACTTCACGAATTCCAAAAGCACCTTTTTCAACCTTTTCAACAGCTTCAAGAATACTTTTTGAAACCAATTCTTTTTCGAAGTCTTTCTCTTTTATGTTTACATCCATGCAAACAAAGATGAGTCCATTTATGATTTGAAGATAGAGTTTCTTATACGTTTCTTTCGACATCATATAGCACATGGCTCGGCTGTCTGCGTCTTTCAAAGTATCTTCATCCCATTGTGCCTCAAGATGTTCGCCCCTTTTTAACTCGTCTAAAGTATCAAACATCCTATTTGCAAAAGGATCGTAGGGATCGCTTATTTTATAAGAATTTTCTGCTGCAATCGGGGTGTTTACTGTTACCGTGCCATCCTCTTTAATCTCAATTCCATGTCGATAGCCAATATTTCCTAAACAACAGGCGTTTGCTAATGCCGTGGTGTTGTTTAGAAGAATCACGTCGGTTACTTCTCTTTCCCCGTGTGGGCCACCTCTCGTTATGGTTTCATTAGAAAATATCGTAAAAGGATACTTGTCCAAAGCATTTAAGATTTTTTCGGTTTTCTTATACATAGTTTGTTCTCTTTTTTGTGTTCTCTCTTAGATATTTATGAAAAGTCTTTGAGATAAACGTTTTATTTAGTTTAAAGAATCTTCATATCATTTTTTGATAAACGTTTATGCTTATTTTTCTTTAGAGGTTTTATATTCCAAATAATCTTCTCTCGTAATTAAACTATTAGAATCGATCGGACACGTTTCTTTGCCATATTTAAATTGAACAGTTAAGGAATGATTGTCCTCCACACTTAAAACCATACCTATTCCGTACTGGGCGTGAAGCACAATATCGCCCACTTGATAATGGGAAGGATATTTCTTTTTGCCTCTCTAATCTTTTCGGCACTAACTTGAATACTTAACGCATCTTTATCAACGATGTTGATTAGTTTGTCGAAGGAAATGCCTTCTTTTGGATAAGGATAATCAATGAATTTCACTGTGCAGGTTCTATCTTTGTAATTCACCGATTGAACAACCCCTCTCCCATAGAAAGGACTTTTTACAAAGGAACCGTATTGAATGGTTGGCAAATCATCTGGATTGTCCTTGGAGGCATACTTTATCTCTTCGAAATGTTTTTTATCGAAGGAGTCCGCAAAGCTGGAAAGCTCCAAACGTGATTCACCACATTTGGACTCAAGGATATATAGTTTTTCCATCGCCCTTGTGAAAGCAACATAGGCAATTCTTCTTTCTTCTTGCAAATCCGCTTTGTTTTCCGCTTTCGAAGAAGGCATGATGTTCTCATTGAAATCGATGACAAAGACATATTTAAACTGGAGACCTTTAGAACAATGAATGGTCATCATTTGAACTCGATCTTTGTTGTTTTTGCAATCCCCTTCTTGCAATAAGGCGGTATAGCCTAAAAATTGTTCTGCAATATCGCCTAAAGGATTATCCGGTTCATAATTTCGAACCATCTCTATAAGTTGGGTCATATTGGACGCTTTATCAGGATCGCCCGATTCCATGACGTTATCCATTAATTTCGACTTATAGAAGAGATTGATACACCAGTCAAGGAAGTAATCCGTGTGTTCTACATCATCCATCTCCTGAACAAATTGGATGAAATCGTCGAATCTCCCCTTATATTCATAATTTCTATAATCCTCTAAGAGAATTTGCCAATAGGTCTTTTTCTTCGATTGGGCTTTTTCTTTTAAGGTGTTCAACATGTAGTTGCTGATGTATTGGTTAAATTTTCTGACGATGAGGTCAAAAGACGCGTTGTCCTTATAAAGCATAAAACGAATATAAGCTAAGGCAGTTTTTATCTCATCGGCTTTAAAGAAGGCGTTTCGAGAATAAACTATATAAGATATTTTCTTGATAAGGAAATGTTCCTCTACTTCTAGAGCTTGTTGATTGGTTCTAAATAAGACGCCAAAGTCTTTATAATGAGCGCCTTTTTTCACGAGTTCTTCAATGGTTTTCGCCATGAAACACACCTCATCATGTCGAATGTTGGTATGAACAAGGATTGGCTTATCACCACTCCCTTTAACACAAGAAAGCCTGACATCGACATCTCCACGATTGTCGTTATAGGAAATCATATCATGGCTTAAATCGATGATTTCTTGCTTAGAACGGTAGTTCGTTTTAAAAGAGAAGCGTGCGTCTGCTTTACTATAAAAATCATAGAAGATTTCTGGTTTTGATCCGCGGAAGGAATAGATGCTTTGGTCAGGATCACCAACGCCAAATATTCTTCCATGGCAACTTGCAAGATGATTGATGAATTCCATCTCTGCATTGGTTAAATCTTGGAACTCATCGACTAAGATGTAGTGAAATCTCTTTGCCCACTTTTCACAAATGTTTGGAAATGTCCTAAAAAGGTAATTGGTAACGTGAACCAAATCACTATAATCCAAATAAGCATTGATGGTTTGATAGGAAAGATATGCTTCAAAAACATCCCATAATGTTTTTTTATCGTCTAGGCTTGTGTTTTTAACCTTAAATGCCTTTTCTCTATCTAAAAGACATTCTACATAGCCATCTAACAAAAGTCCTTTTTTAAAGGAGAAGAATTCTTTCGCGTCAGCAAAGGTGATTCCTTTTTCTTTCCAACTAATTTTTAAGGAATTAAAAATGTCATAAAGGATAGAATTCATCATATCATCATCGAGAATGCTGTAATTATTTGGAAAAGCTAGATGATAGACGTCTTGTTTAAGAATCTTATTTCCCATCCCATGGATGGTTCCAATGTATTTAGACATGTTGTCTTTGCATACGTTAGAGATTTTATGGCTCATCTCTTCCGCGGCTTTTCTTGTAAAAGTGAGACAAAGAATGTTTTTTGGGTCAACGTTGAGTTCATTTATAAGATATACGTATCTTCCAACTAACGTTTTTGTTTTTCCTGTACCAGGGCCAGCATATACGCATATCTTGTTCTTATCAGAGCTAATCGCATCAAGTTGTTCTTGATTATAATCATCGAAATTGAAATCCATATTTATCACTTACTTATCAATATATTTACAATACGTGCATATCATTTTTTGAGACTCAAAATAAAAGATTCCCCATTAATTCATCCGCTCATTCTTGAGTTTCATTTTGTTTTACAAGGTAGTCCTTTAATTTGTAATTCGTATATTGACAAACACACCCGCCCCCACAATGAATTAATTTATTGCAATGAAGACAGTTTTCATCAGGCACACCACATAGTTTCTGGTAGGTTTTTTGCACCACTTCAGAGTTTAAATATTGTTTAAAGGAAGTTGGATCATGAAAATCTTCCCCGAATTTTCCTAGTTTTAGCGCATACATAGCATTACAAGGAATGTGATATCCTTCACTGTCAAAAATAAGGCCTTTTCTAGTTAATAGCTGGCAAACAGTCGATATTTGTTTTCTATTAATCATCTTTCGTAAAAGTGTTTTATCCCAATAGCAAAGAGGAAGACCGTTTTGAAGTGTAAGGTGTCCGTTTGTCAAAGAGTTGAGTTTTTCATATATATTTCCAAACATTTCTAATAGAGATATTGGACTAAAGATGTCTTTTTTGACCCCACAAAGATTAAAGTCATAACAAAAAGAGAAATGAAAACGCTTTACGCCAGCATTCAATAAAGTCGGTATGACATCGGTGAAAGAATTCATATTATTTTCGGTAAGAACCATAGAAACGGAAACGGAAATATCGGAGGAAACCAGTTTTTTGATGATGTCGATAGTTTCTTGAAAACCATCAAATCCCGTTATTTCTTCATACGTTTTTTCGTTTTCCCCTTTAAGAGAAAGTGAAACGCTATTCATGCCCATAGACTTGTATTTATCGATGAATTCATCATTTTTAAACATCAGTCCGTTTGTCACTAAAGCGCATTTAACTTTCTTTTCTTTAGCGTATTCTAGTATTTCAAAGAAATCAGGATGAATGGTTGGTTCCCCTCCGATTAAGATTATGTGTTTAACGTTAATTGAATCAAAAAAGTCAATCAGCTCAAAAGCCAAGTCTTTGCTCATCGTCAATGAAGATTTGTATTCGGTGTCACGGGCATAACACCATTTGCATCTCAAATTACAGGTTCTATTTAATGTTAGCCACCCCGTTTTAAAGTCAAAATCAATCATCGGAGCATCCATCCCAGTCGTAGCAATTGTCGCCATCCGGACAATCGCAATTGTATTGATTACAAACGCAATCAGCACAATCACAATCAGCCTCTACGGGACAATCGCAATCTAGGCAGTCATCGCAATCGTAATCTTGGCAATCGCAATCTTCGCAATCGCGGCAATCCTGACAATCCTCGCAGTCATAACGTTCACAATCACAATTGCATTCGTACTCAAGGCAATCACAATTACCGTCACAATCACCTGCATTAGAGCCTCTTTTGCTCAAACAATAATGATCCGTTTTTGCTTTTATTCTTTGTAGTCCCACTAATTCCATTTTTGGGAGAATGGTGAGCTTGTTTATAAAACTTAAATCGATAATTTCCATGCTGATGTAGATCTCCTCTTTGAATTTAGTTTAGATGAAAGAGAAGATTTTCACGTTTAACAAAAAGCATTTGTTTTAAACAAACTTAATAAATCGTTTCATTTTTGTTTAAAAACGGAAAAACAAGCGAGACATGTATGCGTTTTCGCTTTGTTTTCTAGAATTGTCACCTTATATAGTTCCAGTTTTTCTTAAATGAAGGCAAAGACAAAGTCGACATTTTTCTCAGCACTGAGGATTTTTCCAACTTTAAAAGAAATGAACATAGAAAGATTCGAATATTTCCTATAGATTGTAAACGCGATTGTTTAGGACTTCCCCCACACTTTGATAAGCATTTCTAAGTTTCTTTAAAAATCGTAATGCGTTTTTCCGAGCAAGAAGGCCAAATAATGAGGGATTGTTATGATATCCCCTTCTTGGCCTATATTATATTCACCGATTTTGATTAGTTTTGTTTTGCCGTAATGTTCCGGATGTTTCATGATTGTTCTACTGGATTTGACGTTTCCGGAAGTCGTTTTTGTTTCAACAAGGGTTGGATAGCCTAAATAAGCGATGACAAAATCCACTTCTAAGCCCGTGTCTTTTGAAAAATAATACGGTTCAATACCTGCTTTGGATAAAGAATCAAAAACAGCAGCTTCATAAATGGCTCCTTTCCCTTGTCCCATGTTCCCTCTATAGATCGAAGCCATGGTTTCTATTCCATACATCGAAGTAACAATTCCAATATCTTCGGGAAAAAGTTTGAATCGAGATTCAATTTTTTGACCAGCCAAAGGCAAAGAAGGCACTTCCAGATTAAAGACTTTCGAAACAATATGGGCTTGGCAAAGATATTCGATCGCATCCTTTTTTTCATATTGGCTTCCCGTGGATATTTTAGAAACAATAAATCTTTTATTTTCTTTCGCTAAAAACGTAGGGATCAAATCGAAAACATTCTGAATCCTTGCTACTTCTTGAGCCTTAAAAATTGGTTTTCCATCTTTACCCTTTCTTCTTCCGAAGTCTCCTTTCATATCAAAAATGGTATTTTGAAGTTCTTTAAATGCTTCAACAATTCGTTTTGTTTCAACGAATTTTTTTACCACTTTTGGAAAACCACCTATCGAAATATATTTTAAAAAGAGGTTTTCGTATAATTCATGAACGTTTTGAGGAATAGGCTCTTTCTTCTCGAAATAAACAGAAAGTAAAGAGATTTGCTCTTCCTTGTATCCTAAAGCCCATAAGAATTCTTCAAAATCCATGGTTTTCATTTGAAAGACATCATCATAGCCTATTGGAGTGGGTGTCGTATCACCATAGTTATACCCATTGATGCCTAGGTAAGAACCACTGCCGATAACGTTGTATCTGCCATCGCTTTTAAAGTTTTTAAAAGAGAGGCGTGCCCGAGGACAATCCTGAATTTCATCAAAAAAGATAAGGGTTTCCTTAGGGTTAAAGGAGGCCTCAGGAAAACGCAGAGAAAGATTAGAGATAAGAACGTCGACATCTAAAGATGATTCAAAATCGGAGCAATATTCTGGATGAGTCCAAAAATTAAGTTCAATGAGTTTTAACCCGTTTCTTTTGGCAAATTCTCTAATAGTTTCTGTTTTGCCGCATTGACGGATTCCAATGATAAGAGCCGGAGTTTTGTCTTTTTCTTTTAGCCATGAATCCAGCTGTTTATCCATCTTTCTTTTAAAGTACATAAATTTATCCTTTATAAATTCCAAGGGAGTTTTCATTTATTTTATAATAAATTCCAAGGGAGTTTTCAATGTTTTTTATATAAAAACAAAGGGAGTTTTTGATTATTTTTTAACAAATTCCAAGGGAGTTTTTGCCGATTTCTTAATAAATTCCAAGGGAGTTTTCTCTTTGCTTTATGAAATTGTCGTCTTTAATGGCACGTTTTTTCCTAATCGAAGACGAAGTCAAAACCCTGAGTTAAACGCCTTCAATCGCGAGAGAGACGAACCATTAAACTTAAGAAAGGCAGCCCAATATCGTTCTATGTTATGAAAACTACAAATATTTTTTAAGACGAGGAGACAAAAAGGAAAGAGCATCCACATTCAAAGCGAAGAGTTTGCTCTTGGAATTGCTTTCAGAAGGGATCAATAAACCATAGTTCACAAAACGATTCAAGATTTTTAGCGCACCTTGTTTGCTGACATCGATTTTAGCCATCTTTTCAAAATCGTTATAAGTGAATTTTCCTTTGTAGGAAAGCAAGATCTTACGAAGATAGTTCTTTTCCGTTTCAGTTAGAAGGATATCTTTATCTTGTAAGCTTTGAGAGACATGTTCCACATTTTCGTAGCAAAGAAGGGATTCCACTAGGGTTTGAAAGACATATTTAAGGAAATACGTTAAATCGTTTCTAGCATCACGAGTGTTTTCTAAGGCAAGGTAATATTCGTTTTTCCTTTGATTGATGGCTTCAGAAAGCACAGCTGGCGTATCTTCTTCCCCTATTAACTGCTCTATCCAGAAAGAAGACATCCTAGCTGTCCTTCCGTTGTAGTCAAAATAAGGATGGACATATAGCAAATAATAATGGACGATATGAGGCAAGAAATGTTTCATCTTGGGGTTATGGATATTCGTTTCCACAAAACGAAACAAGGAATCCATGGCTGAATGAATCTTTTCTACAGGACAGCCGAGGTAGTTATCCACCTCCACTCCATCATAGCGGTAAAGTTGCCCTTCTTTGAGCTTGTCCTCTTCTGAAAGGCAACCATCGCTAAGGATGTTATAAAGAACATGAAGATTTGTTTCATTGAAGTTTGGCTTACTTAAAACAAAACGAATACCTTCACCCATATTTTTAATGATGACATCGTTTTCGTTTTCCGGTTTTCTTTTCCCAGAGGTGATTTCGCTTATCTTTCTTCGAGTAGTAGGAACTTTTTCGATAGAAAGGCTTCCTTCTATTTCAGAACAAATACGGGATTTTAAGATTTCATCATTCCAAGAAGAAGAGAGGTTTTCCCGTAATATATGTTCCAAAAAATGATAAGAGGATTCTAAATCGTTTGATTTAGCAAAGAAAAGAGGCTTATCGTCCCAAGCATAAAGATCTAGTTTTTCTAAACTAGGATGATTTTGATCTAAAAGAGTCTTTTTGTAATCTAAAAAGCAACGGTAAGCATAGTTTGAAAGAAAAAGCCCTGCATTTTTGCCATAGCATAGTTCTTTTTCCGTGTAATATTCCTTATTTAACATCAAATGAAAGATTTCTTGAAGATTTTCCATATGATTATTGTAAACCGAATCGTAAACCTTTGAAAGAGAATCAGTAAACCGAACCGTAAACTAATTTCTAATATGTCTTTCTATTAGGAATCGTCTTAAAAAGAGAATAGGTCCAAGCCGACATTTTCTCATTTTGTCGGCTTTGATAATGGATATGTTGGGCAACGCTATAGGTTATACATATCTTCTAGGGTGATGAGCTTGCTATCCTTGGCATTCTCAATCATCCATGGGCTGAAGCCTGATAAAGAGAAGAAAAGATATGGAGGTATTTTTTGATATTTCAGAGGGATTAAGGATGATCTTCTAACAAGAGTTTCATAGACGTTTCGATCCATTTTCTCGTTTTTGAATTTGCATTCCCCCACAAGATATTTCTTCTCTAAAGACGAAAATGCGACCACGTCAATATCCGCGGATTGATTGGCTTTTGCTCCATCCTTGTCGATTCTTTCGTTTCCCCACCAGGACCCTACCTGATTGATGAAAGGGCCGAAGTCTCCCAATAGACCTTTTCTAAGAGTATAGTATCGACACATGTTTTCAAACACCGGGCCCATGAAGGAATGCAAGTTAGGTTTCACGATTTTCTCGTAATAGAGTTCGCCTTGCTCCATCTCGATAGCACTGACGGCATTAGGGATAAATTTATACCAAAATTGAAACATACTATCTTTAAGGACGTATTGAGTTTTCTTTTTGTTTTTCTCCTCCCCCATGCATTTCTTTTTTTCCACTAAACCGACTTGCATGAGTTTTTCTAAGGAATAAAGCACGGTTGTTTCTCTTTCTTTGACTTTGTTAGCAATGTCGTTAATGGTGTTCTCTCCGTTAGCGATTTGCTCGATGATGTTGTTTACGAGAGAAACATCAGAGAATTCTTGGATCAAAAGGTTCCTCGTCTCATCATAGAGATATCCGCTTGGAGTAAAGAATAGAGAAACAATATTTTGATCGAGGCTCAAATTAGAATCAAGAAGAGACAGATACTTAGGAACTCCTCCTGTTATGCCATAGCATATAGCCTTTTCCTCATAAGAATAATTTGGAACGAATTTAGCAGAATCAAGATAAGAGAACGCTTCCAATTTGATTTGAGAGTCTCTTCTTCCGAAGAGAGGGCTTTTTTCACTTAAAACCTTATTTTCCATAAAGCTTAAGGAAGAACCGCAAAGAATTAGTTTGATGTTGCTCTCTTTCCATGAAGTGTCGATGTATTTTTGAAGAATGGATAGCAAGGATTCATCTTTTTCTGCCCAATAAGGGAGTTCGTCAATTACAAGAATGGTTTTTTCTTTTTTCACGTTTAGGGCAATAAAATCAAGAATTCCCTCAAGGGATTCAAATTTCATTTGCTTTATTTCAGGAGTAAGAAGAGAAAGCACCTGTTTTCCAAAGAGTTCAACGTTTCTATCTTTTCCTACCTTTGTAGAGGTATAAAAAATCGCCTTCTTTCCTTTAACGAATTCGTTTATTAAAGTGGATTTCCCAATACGTCTTCTGCCGTAGATGGTCATCATCCCCACACCGTCTTTAGCATAGAAATTCTCCATGGCTTTGAGTTCTTTTTCTCTTCCGACAAACATAGTTGCATCCTCCAATCTCTTTATTCAAAATGATTTGATTCAAATTGATTTGAATTATTTTAGCATGTTTTATTTTTGTATGGAAATTTTATTCAGATTGATTTGATTCAAATTGATTTGAACTTGATTTATTTTGCATTGCACTTAAAAAATGAAGAAAATATACAACGTTTTCTCCGTTTGACAAATAATTTTACGTCCTTTTTGTTAATTTGTTCGCGAAAAGTCGTAATCGATAAAGACTTCCAAAAACTATTTATTCTTTCCTATTTTTCTGAGTTAATGCATCATCCGTAATTCTTTTCCAAAATCTTGCAATCTCGACGATTTCCTCAATATCTCTGTCAATCATGAAGATGGCTCCAATCAAAGCTTCCAAACACGTGGCAATGCGTTTGTGGCTTTGATCTTCTTGACCACCCCCATGCCAAACGTAATCCTTAGGCATGTTTGAATCATCCTGATCGACTTTTAGACACTTAATGATGTCATATCTCTTTCCTATCACTTCAACGAGGTTTTTATCGCTTTCATATTTTTCTTTTTCCTGGGTTAGATGATCCACACCATATAAAACGTCACAAAAAGCGAGTTTCAAAACAGCGTCTCCATAGGTTGCTAATTCAACGTTGTTGCGAACAGGGGGCAGATTGCGTTTTCCCAAATAATTGTTACGTGAACGATCCGTAAGAGCTTTAACCATTAAAGGATGGTCCTTTAATCTTTCTAAACAGTCGAGGAAAAGGTCATCTTCATCCCTGAAAGGTATCCTGTGCTGATTACAGAGTTTCGTTAAAATAGAGATGGTTTTCTTGTTTGGTTCACCCTTTCCTTTCTCCCAACGTATAACGCTACGAGAAGATGCTCCTAATTCTCTAGCGAAATCATTTTGAGTTAACTTCATCTCTTTGCGAAGTTTCTTAATGGGAATGCTCCATTTCATAAAGTTAGCCTTCTATCTATCTTCGATTTAAATATTATAAACGCAGCAAATCGATACGTGGGAAGACGTTCTTATCTAAAAAAGAGTTTGAATCGCTTCAAAAAAACTAAAGATTTATCTTTTTCTTCACGAAAGCGGATAGTTTTTCGAATTGCTCTTTAAACCATTCTATACTTAAATACAAAGTCTCATCATTCACTTTGTATTCCTTTGTAGACCAATGACTTTTCTTGCAACCTTCTGGTTTTCTATTGGTGGTTAAAACTGCATAATAAGCCCCAAGGATGTCCTTCGACTCATCTTTTTAAAGGCAGTTATTTTCCTCTTAGGAAATGGTTTTGTATTTAGAATAGCCAAAATAAAGCAAAGGTAGTAGAACGGAGGTGTTAATAGGAAAAATAGAGTTTTCCATTTGGAGCTCTTTTATTTGTCGTTGATATACATTCATTCCGTATTCCTCAGACACCAATTCCTCATAAGGAAGCTTTTTGTCAAAGGTTCCATGAAAAAGGAAATTGGATTCCTTCAATGCTGTCAAAATGTACGTTTTATATTCCGAAAATGAAATGTTTTTACAGTTAATCCCTAAATTCCTTTCGGAAATTGAACGCTTGTAATTCGCAAATTCCAAACGATTGATTTTACTTTGCGTATACATTGTTTCCGAAGCGATTTTTTCCTGAAAAGATTCAAACATCGGATAATTGATAAACAACAAACCATTCTCTGTATCATTATTAAAAATATCCAACATCTGTCTAACTGCGATTATTTTATCCTCATCGGACATTGTCTTTTCTTGAAAATCGAAATCAAAAACAAGATATTTTGTCCCAAATCGCATTCCTTTGATTTTTGCCTTTTGTTCCTTTGGAATGGAGGGGGAGAATTCGATTGCCTTTTCTAAATCAATTTCAAAATCATAGCCTTTCATTTCTTGAAAAAGGGAATAGATATTACAGCCAAAAGGCACAAGACGTATATCATCATTCAAACCGATATAATTACGATTGAAAGTCTCGAAAAAAGTTGTTTCTTTCTCGATGCCTTCCACCAAAACCAAGATTTTCTCAGACATGAAAATCATTACTCCTATAGATCTTCTCCAAGTTATGACCTTGACGAAGATCTTTTGAGGTGCAATCCGCCAAATTTGCAATATGATTATTTCCAATTAAGAACAAACAATCCGGCCGCATTAAATCGTTGTTCATCAAAGAGGTGTTATGAGTGGTCACAAAAGATTGAAAATGAGTGTCTTCATTTAATTTCTTGATAATTGCCGCACTCAACTCATAATGATAAAACGCATCAAATTCATCAATGAAAACGAAAGAATATTCATGGAAGTTAATGCTCCAATAGTAAAACAATTCCAAAGCTTGTGTTCCGGTGGAAAATATGGCATTCAAAGGCACAGAGCCATAAGCGAACTTTGCAAAAATCCTTTGGATCGATCTACCCGTTGAAGGATTGATTTGGGGTTTTAAAACCAAATCATAATGCAAACCAGCGTCTGCTAAAAAGTTCTTGAAATCTGCTAATTTATCTTCTTTGATGATTCTTTGCTCGATGTTCTCTCCTATACCCCTACCCTCAAATTCGTTTCCTTGATTCAAACAACGGAACCAAAGCATGCCAGGCACAAAATGAAATAGTTTAGAAATGGGTGAGTTTTCATCAAATTTGAAAGTTCTATAAAGAAAAAGCAAAGCGGAAAGTCCCTCATTCATTGAGGCAAAGGACAGTTTTTCCGTTCCCGGGAAATTTGAAATAACTTTATTTTTATCTCCGTTATAAAGAAACATGAGTTCTCCATTAACGAATATTTTTTCTGAAGTGATGGAGAAAACGCTCTTTTTCGTATATTCATAAACGAGTTCATCTTGTCCAAATACAAAGGTATAGGAGAAAAAAGCGTCTTCTTTGGAATCTAAGCAGCAAAACGTTGGATTAAGGTCAACCGCAAAAATATTCTGAGAATTGTTGATCATGAGATTTTTTTCAATATCAAATAACGCTCTTCCCAAATTGGATTTCCCAGAGCCATTTTTTCCATAGATAATCCCTTTATTGACAACCCCATTTTGAATAAGTTCTTTTTGAAAGTCGTATTTTCCTTTTCGGCTTAAATCCAATGTGATAGTTTCTTTGAAATTTCGATAGCCTTTGACTGAAAACTTTTTAAGCATCTTTATTTCTCCAAGTGTAATTTTTTTACACTTACTATTCTATTTTCTTTTTTAGAGAAAACAAGAAAAAGTTGGGGCAGGCGAAAACGAAAATTGATATATGAAAACGAATGAACCAATTAAATACTTCTATTCATTTTTATTAATCGCTAGTTTTCTTCTATTTCTTTTTCTAGAATGACTAAGCCTGTTTCTCTAGCACGAACGGCTAGTTGGGTTCTAGAACGGAAACCCGTTTTCATTAACATGTCGGCAACATGGTTCTTAATTACTCCTGGAGAAACAGAGAGTTTCTTAGCAATTTCGATATTGCTATACCCTCCCGTCATAAAACGGAGGATTTCCAGTTCTTTTTCCGTGAATTCTTTGCTGGAAGAAAGACCTATTTGAACAGGAAGGGTTTCTTTCGGATGGATTCTTTCTCCTTGCATGACTTTTTCCATTATAGGAAGGATACCTTCCTTGCTTTCTTTATACCAAAATCCTTCCACACCTATTTCTTTAGCACGGCGAATATAGGAACATTCTGGCATGGAAGTCACGATAATGATTTTGATTTTGGGGAATTTGGATTTGATGAGTTTAGCCGCTTCAAGACCACTTTCGCCATTTTCTGTGACCACGTCCATTAGAATCAAATCTATAGGCTTTGAGTAACAAACAATATCCGCTACAGAGGCGTTCTCAATAGCCATTTCCAAATGAAAATCCTTCGAGGATTCGATGTAATGAGAAAAAAGAGCTTTGGGCATTTGTTGATCTTCGACAAGTAAAACGGAATATTTCTTTTCTTTCATAAAATGATCCTCAAAAGAAAGGCGTCTTTGCTAACAATTTCCATCTTGCCTAGATTTTCTTCCACAAGTTTTCGTAAAGAGGAAAGCCCTCCACCTTCTAGAATCTCTTTTTTAGGCAAGATACCATCGTTTCTAATTTCTATTATATCGTGTAGGTTCTCCTTTTTTAATGTCACAAATAGAGTTTTTGCCTGTGCATGTTTTACGGCATTGGTGAGGCTTTCATGGATTGCTTGGAGAAGGATTTTCTCTTCATTGCTGTCTTTTTCAAATCTTTCCCCTTGAAAAATAATCTCGATTCCGATTCGTCTAGCCGTTTCTTCAAGCACCTGAAGCTCATCTTTCTTTTCTTCTTTTTCGTTTGTTAAAAAATCGTCAATCCCTTTTTCCCAAAGGAGAAGAAGTTCCTCTTTCTCCGAATGGCTTAGGTTTTGTTTCATTTTTTCTTTCGTGATCAACAAGAGTTTCCCTAAATTCCCATGGATATGAATCTTTGTCTCAAGGATTTCTCTTTCAGTGATAAGTTCTTTCGCATTCTTCTCATAAGAAAGAAGACGTTTCTGCAAGCGTTGTAATTCCTTTGTTTTCTTTTCTAATTCTTTTGTTAGTTCATAGGTCTTTGTGATATCACTTTCGTCAATTTCATGGATGGTTTTCTTCTCTATTTGGTGGAGATAATGACGGAAAGAAAGGACTTTTTCATCTTTTTGAAGGATGACTTCCTGAGGGGAAATAGAAAGATAGGTCACATCCGGAATTTCTTTCTTTTCCAGACGTTCGTAGAATGTAGAGCCATTTAATAACGCTTCCTTGTCTAACAAGAAAGACGCGTCATCCATCTCTGTATTTGAAAGACGAATCAAACCGTTATCCTCATAGAAACATATGCCCATCGGTAAGGTGTCGAAGCTTTCTTTAATCGATAGAGGCGAGAGATTCTTTTTTCTCCAAAAGAAGAAATAAACGAATTCCATGATCAAAAGAAGGAATAAGAACATTACAAATAGGAGAAACACCCATAAAGGCAATTTCAAAAAAGAATAAGAAGGTTCGAACACCTCTTCTTCCATTTGATAAAGGTAACTTCCTCGCATACTAAGAAAAACCAAGATAAAGGAAAAGATAAGTGAGATAGAAGAAAGAGTAATAAGCCCTGCTTTCTTACAAAATAGAATACTAAGGAAAATAGAGAGGACAGAAAGAAATAAAGCAACGATGAAAAGAATGATAATAATTTGTTGAACATAGAAAGGGGAAGAAAGAAAACTCATACACGTCCCCCTTCTTTTGAAGAAAATGGCAAAGTGAAATATATGCTATCCCCTTCTTTTTGAATGCTCGCATTCGGGAATTCTTTAGAAAGAGAAGGGAACGTATCCATTTTGCTATCCATTTCTAGAGAAAAAAGAAGGATGTCCCCCTCCTTTTTTAAGGAAACAAAAAGAGAGGAAGGCATATCTTCTAAAGAAAAAAGACAAGTTTCAAAGAAATCATAAAGCAGGCATACTTTCTCGCTCAAAAACTCTCCTTTTATTGAGGAATCATAATGACAATCGATATTCAATAAAGAAAGATAGGTAAAGGACTCTTGAAGGGAGAAAAAGAATTCTTGGATATTCATCATGGAAGCCTTCTTAGAGATTAAAAGAAGATTATTCCTTCTTTTTAAGTAAGCCATCTTGACGCATGCAAGATGCATCTCTTTTTGAAACGTTAAAGAATCCTCCTCTTTTTTAGCAAGAGAAAGGATTTCCTGTATTTTATTCAATTCTTCTTGGCTGTTTCTTTCAATTTCCGAATAAAGCTTATTTTCTTCTTCGAGCTGGAGTTTCTTTTCTTTTAATTTATTTTCATAAGCAAGAAGTTCGTTCTTTTCATGAAGAGATTCATTTGTTTCCTCAAGAAGACGGTTCATCTCATGAATCTTTGAAAGGTTCTCTTTCCAAAAGACATATCCTCCATGGATTCTTTTGGAGGATAAACGGATATCTTTCGTGATTAATACGGGAGATAGGCTTGCTTGACGAATGCTTTCCTTATCTATTTCCGTGCTCTTTTTTGAAAGATATTTCTCATTGAAGGATTCATCCACGATAAAAGGGGAACATTCTGAAATATGAAAATATTCCGCATAGAAAAGATTCGTTGGAATTAAACCGATGGAAATTGCGCTTTCGATAAGAACAATGCAAGTGAAACAAAGAAGTTCTGGCACTTTGAAGAAAGAAATATCCAAAAGAAAGGCCGTCATGGAAAAGAGAATGCAGAAAAGAAGGCAAAAGAAAGGAAGCCATATTCTTTTTCTACATGCGGAAACCTTGCATTTTAGGAAAAGAGTTAAAAGAGCAAGCAAAGTAACAAGGAATTCCCATGCAAAAGCTAAATAAAAGACAACCCCATGGGTGTAGTTCATCTTTCCATTAGCAAAATAAAAGGAGAAGGCCCAATTATGAAAATCATTCGTATAAATGAGAAGGACGAGCAAAATAGCGGGCAAATAAAGAAGATAGAAATAATTCTTAAGAGGCCTTCTTTCCAAGCTAAGAGCCACACATAGTAATGTCGGAGGAATAAAACATTGAGGAACGTAGTAGGAATACCACATATATCGGTTTAATGTATCCATGCTAGAGGTTAAACCGTATTTCACCATTCTCACAAAAAGAAAGAAAACAATCAGGGCATCCATAAAAAGAAAGAAAAACTTAAGATCTTTACGAACCATCCTTAGAAGCAAAGAAACACCCCACCCTATTGCTAAAAAGATAAGGATGAAATGGGCCAAAAGAGCAAATAAAACGTGATAGAACTCACTAAGATAAGAATCGAAGGCTTGGAAGGCACCTGCTAAAAGGAAAAGGAAAAACGAAAAAGAATAAACGATAAGTGCCTTCTTTGAAAGGAGTTTATTCATCTTTTTCCACCACAGTTTCTGAAAGAAGTATACCATAAAGTCTTTTTAAAGAAAAAAGCGTCAACTGAGCGGAGCCTCCCCTCGAGCATAGGGATTAAGAGATAAGACGGCTAGATGTTTCCTACAAAGTAAAAAATCTATTCGAAATTTTCCAAAGTCTTTGGTTTTTTTTCGACTAGATTATCTTTTGAGGCTATTTTCGTCCAAAAGGAAATCAAAAACATCAATAATGAGGAATCCATTTTCATCCACGCGAGGTGGAAGTCCATCTTTGACGACAATGATTTTTTTAAAGGAATCATTGATGTAATAAAGGGACTTTTTCTCTCTAGCTCTCGTTTTTTCCTCATTCATATTTAGGCAAACTTGAATGTAATACCTCTCCATATTGCGATAGGCGATAAAATTCACCTCGAGAGAGGATTCTTTATATATATTTTTACCATTCTTGTCTTTTCGATCCGTCATTTCATTGACATCGATTTCTCCCACATCAACAAAATATCCACGATAACGAAGTTCGTTATAGACAATGTTTTCCATTAGATGTCCCTCTTCGATTTGTTTGAATAAAAGTCTAGCGTTTCTTACGCCAATATCTTCAAAATAGACTTTATAGGGGGTGTTGATGTAGGCGTTTCCTTTGATGCTATATTTCTTAGCCTTAGAAACAAGGAAAGAATCTTGAAGATGATCAATATATTGATCAATAGTATCGTCAGTCACTTGGATATGCTTATTGGAACGAAATATGTCTTCTAGCTTGCTAGGAGAGACTCCATTTCCAACGTTGGAAGAAAGAACGTCGAATAAATCAGAGAGAACATTCATATTTCTCACCCCTTTACGGTCTTTGATATCCTTAAGATAGATTCCATCGCAAAGAGAAACGAGCATGTCTTCTCTTTCTTTTTCTTCTTTCTGACGATAAACAATTGGCATGCCGCCCGTAAGAATGTATTGTCTCCACGCTTCACTTGGGGTAAGAAATAGACCATCCACAAGTTCCTTAAAGGTCAAAGGGAGGACGTGAATGGAACTTTTTCTCCCTCTAAAAGTGGTCTCCACTTCGGAGGATAACATTTGAGAATTACTTCCTGTTACATACACATCAAAATTAGAATGGTGAAGGAAACCATTCAAGGTGCCGCTAAACGAATCCAACAACTGGATTTCATCTAAAAGAAGGAAAAAGGGATCGGAGTCGTTCGTAATGGAAGCGATATAGGCACGGAACTTCTTCGAATTGACGGTGTAGAGATTTTTCCCTTGGCGAATTTTGGTCTCCTCGTTTGGGAAAAAAGCGTCAATTTTATCCAAATCTTCATCATTGTCGAAGGCAAAACGGATAATATGGTCCTCTTTAACGCCTTGAGATAATAAGGTGCGGTAAAAGAGCTGATTCAGAAGATAGGATTTTCCACATCTCCTGACGCCTGTTATGACCTTAATCAAAGAATTTCCTTCGTAGCTTTTAAGTTGATTAATGTAACGAGTTCTTGGAAATTCCATAATCATTTTTTCCTTCAAGCCTTTGTTTTTTCGATTACATTATACTAAAAAAATAAATTTTATCCATTTCTATTCGAAAATTTCCAAAGTCTTTGGATTTTTTCGACTAGATTATTTTTTTAAAGTGATTTTTGTACAAAAGAAAAACCATTGTAATCGCATGGATGACGAATCAATGGTTTTAAAATAAATGAAATTTACGAGCGGATTCCGTTAGCGTTCCAGATTTGATTGGCGTATTCAGGATGATCGACGAATGGATTACGGCCATATCCTTTCGAAGCGAGATAGTTATTGATTTGTTTTTCCATAGCCGTGACAGGATATTTGGCATTCCATTCAAGAAGCTCTTTTAAAGTGCCCATGGTATGTTCATCTTGATGATCGCTTGGGTTATTTGAAAGTTCCAAAGGCTTCGTGCCTTTGCTACTTCCGCCTGTGCCACATGTTCCAAAATATGCTGTTGCAGTATAGAACATAATACGCGCAGATTCTCCTCTCGCTCCTTCATATCCATAAGAGGCAGGATCCCAAGCTCCACCTTTGGTGCCATAGAAAGAATTTCCACGTCCAGTATTCTCAGTTGATAAGGTTGGACGAATAATAAAAGGGTCTGCCGCAGGACCACTGCTTTTCCCACAACCACGGGAATTTGGCCAGGTATGTTCACGGTTAACCCCACTAGAAGTTTTGGCTAAAATGTACGCACCGTTTCCAGTTACTCCTTCCGTTACATTCGTAGCGGCATGATAGAAAGGAACGTAGGTGTTAGAACCTGCTGGATAGGTAGCGGCTTCCTTACCAATTTCTAAACATGCAGAATAGCTTGTCGTTTTTGTTTTGTAGTTCTTAATGAGTTTTTGCAACGAAGCGCGGAAAGTATTTCCATAGGTGCTAAAGTCTAAGCCTTTCCAGCCACTATCGTCTGTGGTTGTTCCAAAGGAGCCTCCTCCATTTCCTGTGGAAGAGGAAGAATTGCCTTGTTCAATCGAGATTTTATCTGGGGTATAGAAATAGACGTATGCATTATTTTTATATTTTTCAGCTGCCCCACAGAAAGAGCCCTTATAGTATTGCAAATAGACATCTTTGGAAGAAAGAGCTTGGGATTTCCCAGTGGAATCCATACTGATTTTCCAATCCGTTCCTTCTTTTCCAGAACCATAGCCAATGCTGTAATGTGTTCCATCAACGTAGCTATAAAGATCTTTCCCGTCTAAACTGAATTTGAAGGAATCCCCTACTTTGCTTAATTCCCAAACGGCTGTGTCCGTAATCTTTTGAACATCTTTGTGGGCATTTACTTCCGTTAACGTTTCCCCGAGGAGATACCATGGAAGGGTTGGAGATTTAGCCGATGTTGTTAAACCATAAAGGGTATTTCCACTATAAGCGCCAATGATGACTTTTTTGGCATTTGATAACTCTTCTAAGCTCGTAATTAAACGATATCCATCGACAAGATTGGAATTTTCTTCATTGCTAGAAGAAGCTTCATTGTTAGACGAAAGAATTTCCGAGCCTCCATTATTATTAGAAGAATTGTTCGTGCAAGATACGGAAGCAATTCCTAAAAGAGATAAAACAAGTAATGCTCCCGTTTTTTTGAATTTCATCATAGTGTATTTTCCTTATATTAACCAAGAAAGTCCTTGGTAAGATAGAATACCCCAATTAGAGAATTACTGGAAGAGCATTTATCCTTCAAAACAAGCGTTCTTGGGATTTTATTAGAACTAGAAACATAATCCTCATTCTTAGCGTTACGAATATCTTTTCAAGGCACTTAATAAAAGATGTCATAAAGTTGAATTCCTTTTTGCTCCTCTCTTTCTAGAAATTTTATAGACAGACTTTATGGGTGTTTTTAGACAGTATTTCAAGAATGGAATTAGGATCACCTACAACGGCTTGCCCATTCTTTGATTGATATAGACTCAAAAGAAGAAATTCCCCATATTTTAAGGAGTATTCCAATATGTCATCATTTGTCATTTTGAAATATTTTTTCTTCAAAAAATCATGAACGATGTATTCTCCGGTCAAATGAAGGTCGGAAAGTCGAAATGTTGTTTTTTGAATTCCTTCTGGATTCACGCCAATAGAGAGAAAAGCATATTTATGGTTAAAATCGTTGAAGCATTTAATCGGAGAGTCATTTAACTTATACATTACGTCATAGGTGGGGCGTAAATTTCTTCTCATTCTTAGAATTTTCCCATCCGTATATAGCATATCTATGATGTCTTTTTTAATCTTTTCGGGTTCGTCTGTAACATAAATGGGCCCACCGGATAGCATACGAACAATCGCGTTTATCTCTGGGAATGAGCGATTTGTTAGAAACATATCATAGTCAAGGGGAGCGGTTTTAGAATGGTAAAGAGAGTTATAAATATTTTCCATTAGAAAACGTTTTAAATCTTTCGGATTATCAGGCGCGTAGTCTCCACTATTTCTTTCTAAGCCAAGACTCGTGTTATTCATGATATCGAAGTCCATTTCCATGCAATTGATGAGATTATTTCCAAAATGTTTTTCAATTGCTTTTTCTAACGCTTTTTTCAAATTGATTAAGGATGCAAGGTATTTCCGTTCTTTTCCTTTGTCACGGTCTTTAAAGAAAGAAAAGAAATATCCTGACTGATTATCTACCTTCACAAAATCAATACCCGAACCTTTTAAATAACGATACCACTTATCGTAAAATTTAAAGGCCTCTTCACAATCTAGGTTTACAAAGGAGTTGCCTTCTTCGTTGTCATAGAAAGTAAAATCCGGGAAATTCTCTTTTCTAACGCCATTCCAATAACCATTTAGGGAGTGCCAAACTCCAACGTGTTTGATTCCGTATTTCTTTTTAACGTTAGAAACGAATTCTTTCAATCCATGAGGGAATTTCTTAGAATCCTCCTTGAAAGAAAGCAAATGATAATCATCATCCACTTCACTCCAACCATCGTCTAGTAAAAGGAAATCGAGATGAATCCCCTTTTTAGAAAAATCATTTAATAGAGCGTAAATCTTTTCTTCGTTAAAATTGCGATAAAAGGCATTCCATGTTGCATAACCTAGGCCGTTAAGACTTTTTGGAAATGCTTTTTCTTTGACACTAGGTGAGAGTAAAAGTTCTCTCTTTCTTAACGACGATAATAGATTCTTGTAAGAGGAATCGAAACTTTTCCCTTTTGAAATGATAACGATATCCGTGATTTGCTCTACGTTTTGATTAAAGAAGTCAATTTGCAATCCTCCTTTTCTAAAAACGGAACGGAAAGAATCATTCGATAAACTTAAAACGGAATAATAAGAACGATCATAGAAATAAAACAGCCTTGTATCGTCTTTAAAATCTCGGTTATTTCTTAAAAAATAAGGTGTCGTCCAAAATGGAGTGTCGTTGTTAAAGGTTAAATAATCTCTTTCTTTTAACGAAAAGAGAATACGCAGAGAAAGAACGTAGTGAGATAGATTGCTACCAATGGTCAAATGGTGAGAAATATAGCAAGCGTCCTTATTTCCCTTCACAAATAGCTCTAAAAGCAAACGATTTTCTTTGTCTTTGAAAATGATTCTTTCTTTCGTTTCTTCGTGAAAAAGAGGGATTGTTGAAATTTGATTTGTACACGTATCTTTCAAAGAGAGCTCCACTTTCGCTCCTTTTAAAAGACGCATAAGCTGTTGTTTCATCGTTTTTGCACCTATATTTTAATTTTTATGACGTTATCTTCTTGAAGAGATATAGTAACTTTGAAGAGAATGGCATCGCTTCCCATAAATCCATCTAAATCGTTGAATGGATAGTTTCTTCCATCTTTTTTGATGATTTCGAATGGAATCTCTTTATTTTGATAAAGAATTTTCTTTACGTCTCTCTCCAATAGAGTTTTAAAAATTTTGAAAGTGATAAGTCTTTCTTTTCCTACTTTGTCCCCTTTAAAGTCACCTTTTGCTTTGAATATTTTTATCACATATTCATCGTGTTTTTTATCAAAATGGCTAGAAAAACGAGTAATGCGATGCTGGCCATATTTGTAGGCAAGGCTATAACCGTCGTCCTCATAAAGATAGTCTTCAAAATAATCGGTTTTGGATGGATAGTATTCGAAAATCATTTCATCCCATCTCTCTTCATCGATATGTTTCGCTCCTTTTAATAAAGGAATAAGGGAACCTTCTTTAACAAAAAGAGGGAGCTCTTTAAAATCGGAAAGAACGGTAACCTTGCTTTTGTTTGGGAAGAGATCGCCTGAATAGACGCTGACCCATTTATCATCAGGAAGATATACCTCCATACGTGAGTTATCAATGTTCTTTTTCTTATACTCTAAGAAAAGGTTTGCCTCCCATTCTGCCTGGTAATAATAGATTTCGACTTTGTATTCTATATCTTTCTTCAAGGCTTTGATAAATTGGGATGGATGCCCAGCCGAAGAAAGATCTTCAAATACTTTTTTCTGGTCGATAAACACTCTTATTCCATCATCGTTTCGGAGATATAAATCGAAAGTTTCTTTTGGTTTAATGCAAAGAGAAAAAACAGCACTGAAATTTTTGTCCCCAACTACAGAATTATATTTTTGATCATTCCCAAGTCGGAACTTCAATTCCTCCAATTCTTCTTCAAAAATTGGTTTTCCTTCCCAAGAAGTGCCACGATAAAATTTAGCTTTGATCTTCCCTAAAAGATGTTTTTTCGGCAAAGGGAGGATGTCTGTCTCATAAAATGGTGCGACCAAAATGGATTTGGAAAGCATGAATTCTAAATCGCAATGAATAGCGTTTTCATCTTTCGGATAATGGAATGCAAGAGGTTTGCAAATGGGAGTTCCAAAACGATAAGACTCATATGCGCTTTTGTAGAATAATGGCAATAAATGATATCTCATCTCCGTGTATTTCCGGAAGAAAGAGACCGTCTCTTCGTCATAATTCCAGGGTTCGTGATAGCGAAAAAGACCTTTGATGGAATGAATTCTAAAGACGGGAGAAAAAGCTCCGAGTTCAATCCAGCGGAAATAGTCTTCTTTTGTTGGTTCTTCATAATAACCCCCACAATCGAAAGTCGTGTAAGGGCTCAGGCTTTTTCCTGCTTTAAGAACACAATAAAGTTGGTCTCTTAAAGAGGAAAGAGAGGAATGAATATCCCCTGTCCACTGAACAGAATATCGGTGTGAAGCAATGTCTTTGATGCCAAGATAAGTTCCGCTAAAAACATTTGGAACATTCCCCACAACAACAGGTCTTCTAGCGAATTCCTTGGAAGAAGCTTTATCTTCATAAAAATTCTTCGTGATATCATGAAAAGCCATTAATCCTAAGGATTCCCAGGTTAGGTTATCGCTAGGGCTTATTAGATGCGTATGCCAGTTACGGTCATACCACCAAGTATCTAACCCCATTTCTAAAAATCTCGTAAGATTCTCCTCGCGGAAAAGAATCTCTTTCTTGCTTAGAATCATTTCTTTTTTATCAAGGGGTTCCGGATGATCGTTAAAGATAATTTCAACCCCGGAATCATGCGCTTCTGTAAAGAATTTTTCTAAATCGGGGAAACATTTATCATTCACATCGTATCCAATGCCTTGTGTTAAAGCGTTTCTCCAATCACTATCAATGACAAAATTATCCAAAGGAATCTGGCATTCTTCGAATTTATGGATGCATTCCAGAGCGCTTTTATCCGTATATTCATAATATTTCGAATCCCATAATCCAAAATTCTTTAAGCGAATCATTTCCGCCCCACCAGAAATATTCACCAGGGCTTTTCTTAGAACAAAAGGATTCTTTTTTGCAAGAATACAATAGACGTCCTCCACATTCTCTTGAACGAGATAGTCTTCTTTTGCTTTGCTAGAATAGTTTTTCTCGGGAAGAATAATTCTAGGGTTATCGAAGGAAAAATAAACATAAGGAGTCTTATCCAGCTCAGGCAATTCTCCTGTGTTGATGCCGTTACGAATTTGAAAAGTCTCTTTATTTGTTATGATTTGAATTTCCTCGATGCTTTTCATATCTTTAGGAAAAACAAAAGTGACGTTTAAATAACAAATAAAGAAGCTCGTTTGATTTTCTTCCAAAGTAAAATCCAGTCTTTTTAAATCTTTTTTGTGATTGAAAAAATAGGTGTTTCCATCATAAAAACGACCTTCTTTCGCACGTTCAACGTGAATGATTTTCGGAAAGATTTCAACTCTAAAAAGGTGATTGATAACCGCTTCTTTCATGTTTTATCCCCTTCTCTAAAATGCAAAAATGCAAAGAATGGTTTTAGCAAAAGAGGGGCTAGTAAAACTAACCCCTGCTTTCTTTTTATTTTATATTATCTGGTTTCTCTTCAAGTTTGAGATCATAATCACCTAAATGAGGCATTTTGAAACCGTTCTTTTTGTAAGTTTCATAATCAAAAGCTTCCAGTTCATCGATAGCGAGTTTATGGAATTCATAGAAGTTATGCCACCAAGTTTGCTCACTTCCTAAACTGGCGTTTAAATAAGCGTCAGCAATATCGCAACCCATCGCAGGCGCTACATAGAAAGCGCCCATTGCTAGGACGTTAACGCCATTTCCCGTGATGGCTCTTAAAGCGGCTGGAACCGATTCTACGACGCCAGCGTGAACATGAGGGCACTTACTTGCAGCAATATGGATTCCCATACCGGTGCCGCAGAAAACTAAAGCTCTTTCATATTCTCCTTCGGCAATTTTTGCACCAACCCTTAAACCAACGCGGTGGAACATATTTTCGGTGTTGTTGTCATTTGGATCCGTAACGCCTAGATCTTCAATTTTCCAGCCTTTTTTTCTCAAATGGGCACAAACCGCCTCTTTGAGTGGGTAGCCAGCAAAATCTGCTCCTACCACTAAGTATTTGTCTTTTACCGTTTTCATTTTTTTGCTCCTTTCAAACTGTAAAAAGCGAATCTATTTTTCTTCTTTCATTGAAGAAGATTAGAACCATTTTGATTTTCGAAAACGTGAGAGAACATATATTTTCCACCTTTAAGGTAATACGTTCTTTCTTGAAGGATGATTTTGGCGTTGCAACCTTCCGGAATTTCGATTTCATATATCACGGCATCATCTTGGAAATACCATCTTACAGAAAGAAGGCCTTTCTGAGTTAAATATTTCATATCAAGGTGGCCTAAACGTTTATCTGCATGAGGTTTAATAACGATTTCCTCATAGTTTGCTTTCAAGATGTGGATACCCGCCGCTTCATTAAAAATCCAATCAAAGACAGCTCCATAGGAATAATGGTTAAAGGAATTCATAAAAGGATCCCAAAGCTTTCCTTCGTCGTTAATGCCATCCCAATGTTCCCAAATGGTTGTAGCACCTTTGTTTACAGAATATAGCCAAGATGGTTTCTTTTCTTGAAGAAGGAGATCATAAGCAATATCGCTTCGGTCATTTTCACTTAAAGCATGCAAAATATATGGTGTTCCTAAGAAACCTGTAGTCATCCTCATACCGTTTTCTTGAATGAGTTCCACTAGAGCATTCGTTAGTTTTTCTTCGTCTTCTTTTTTTGCTAGATGGAAATAAAGAATGAGAGAAATAGCCGCCTGAGTGAAATTGGTTGATTTCTCCGGGCAAGAGGCTTCCAAAGCTTTTTTGCCTGTTGGAAGTCCATCTTTGAGATAGGCATTTTGGAATTCTTTTAAAATGTTTTCGTAAAGAGATTCATATTCCGTTACATCTTCTTCTAATTCTTTCCCGGCTTTGATAAGAAGGCTTACGGAATAGGCATAGAAGGCGCTTGCAACGAGATGGATATTTGTTGCCCCAAACAAAGATTGATATGGGCTATCCATTCCTAACCAATCCCCAAAATGAAAGCCAGAATCGAATAAATATGGATTCTCCCCAGTATTTTTGACGTAATCGACCCATTTTTTCATCATCGAAAAATTATCTCGGAGAAGTTCTTTATCCCCATAGGCCATATAGACCTCATAAGGAACAATAGTCGCAGCATCCGCCCAACCACTTGAGATTTCGACTTCATGACCTGGGATAATTGGGCAAACTCCTTCTAAAGATCCGTCTTCTTTTTGATCTAAGCTAAGATCGTGTAGCCATTTTTTGAAAAAGTTATGGCAATTGAAATTAATGCAGGCCGTACGAGCAAAAACTTGTGCGTCTCCTAGCCAGCCTAAGCGTTCATCGCGTTGAGGGCAATCCGTTGGAACATCGATGTAATTGCTTAATTGTCCGTATATGATGTTGTGGTAAAGCTGATTGATTTTTTCATTTCCTGAATCGAAATAACACGTTCTTTTTAACGCGGAATGTATCATTCTTCCTTTTAAAGAATCCACATGAAAACGGGATGGCATATCAATTAATTTGATATAACGTAATCCCTCAAAGCTAAACAAAGGGGAAATATGATTGATTCCTTTTCTTAACGAATAGGAGAAAAAGGATTTTGCCTTTCGATAATTTTCGTTATAGAAGTTCCCGTCTTTGTCTAGAATCTCCGCAGGAACAAAAGATATTTTCTCATTTCCTTTGGAAATGATGTCTATTTCGATATTACCGGCAAAATTCTGCCCAAAATCGACAATCCAGTTCCCTTTAGAATCTTGAAACATCTTGCGAGGGAAAATCGTTTCTCCCTTGATTACGTCTTCTCCTTCTTGGGGAATAACTGGAATATGACATTCCTTCGTAAGAGCCTTGCCTAGGTATTCCTCTTTTTTGTTTAAGTCCCAGACTTCGCCATTATAAATATCGCTATAAAGGATATAAGAGGAATAAACATCCCAGGTTTCATCGGTAAGAATTTGAATTCTCTCACCATTTTCAAGTTCTATATCCAAACGAGCTTCAAGCAAAGGATAAGGAGAATAAGGATGCTTGCTCCAACCAAATAAGTCACTTGAAGCCCATCCTTTCGCTAAGAAAATGGCAATGAAGTTCTTCCCTCTTTTTAAAAGTTTTGTAACCTCAAATGATTGTTCTTGTACTCGCTTGGTATAGTCTGTCCAACCAGGCATGAAAAGATTTTCTGTTACGTTATCGTAATTTAAAATCGGATGATAAAACCCCAATGAAGTGATTTTTAGGACCGCTTTTTTTACAAACGTTGGCAAACGAAATTCCTTTTTAAATAAAGGAACGTCTGTCTTTTCATCCAGATATGTTATCCATTTCTCCTCAAACATATGACTCCTATATTATTTGATTAGTTTTGTTGATATTTCATCGAATAAATGTAAGAAAGGAAGATTAAAGGCGAACTCAATTTCATCACCGATCTGAATATTGTCATTGCCTTGTGTTTTAGCGATTACCTCTTTTGCGCCAATGTTGAAATGAACGTAATATTCATGTCCTAGAAGTTCACTAACCGTGACGTTTTCTTTAAATGGAGCGGAAAGAACGTGCTTAGAGGTCTTATCCTCCACTCGCACAATATCTTCTGGTCGGATACCCATCTTTAAAACGTGTTTGTTGGTTTTTAGAATCTCCTCATAGGAAGCCAAAGTCTTTTCCAATTTGCGTAGTTCAAGCGTATTGAACTCATAATGGCTTTGGTCATTCAGAATTTCGTCTTTGTTCTTTTTGACTTTCTTTTCGGCTAGGTTCTTTTGATATTCTTCGTAAGCGTGTATCTCAAGTTTCACCTTGTCGATCTTATTTTCCGTCTCAAGAAGGGCGTTCTGATAGAATTCGTTATGGGCTTTAAAAGGGATTGAATGAATACGGGAAAATCACCGAAGCAAACCCTGACACACAAAAAAATAAGTACGAAATGATCGGAAATGCGAAAAAGAAAGTTCTTCTTTTAGACAATTCAAAATTAGACAAAACATTCTTGTTCACCACTTGTACATTGAAAGATATCGACGCGATCGTTTTAAATGAAAAGCCTGATGACAAATATTTAGCTCTTTTTAAGAAATTCAACGTTGAAACGATTTATTAACCCTCTTCGATAAAAAGAGAAGGAATATCAAATAGACCGCACCAAATGCGCCTACGCATACAGCATTGACATAAAACAGATAGTTTTCCCCTACATTCAACATGTAGGTATAAAGGACCTGATTTATCAAATTGAACAAAAAATGATATCCGCAAATATAGAGGAAGTTTTTTTCGCTCCATTCATAAATAAAGCCGAGTAGAAAGCCTAATCCAAACGTATAAAGGGGGATAAATAAAGAAATCAAATTGAAAGATGAGAAGAAATAGGTTAAATGGAATAAAGCAAAAATAAGGCTAGATACAAAAATTCTAGTCAAAGTCTTCTTCAAGGATAGGCAATTTTGGATAAGGGAACGAAATAGCAACTCTTCACTCAAAGCAACGCTTATCTGAAAGAAAATCTGAATGAAAAATGTTTCATCTAATGTGATTTGAAAACCATTCCTCATTTCTAAAAGATAATAAAAATTGCAAAAAAGTATAGGTAAAAGAGGTAATAAGAATAAATCGGTCTTTTTAAAATGACAAATGGGTATGGTTACTAATTTCTTAAAATGATTATACATTAGGAGAAAAACAACAAAAATCAGTCTCGCCAGAGTCTCCGCCAAATAGAGATAAAAAGAACTTTTTATCCATAAATCAAAAGGAAAAGAGACGAAAAACAAAAAAATAAAAGAAACGAATAAAATATCTAAAACATTAGTTTTCTTCATTGTTTTTATTGTCTTTGAAAATCACGTTTTTGAAGATGAAGAACAACGGAAAAGAAACTAAAAATAAAAGGATGCTCCAACATTGGGAAGGAGAAAGAATTCCAAGAAAAGCCCCTCTTGGATCATCACGAAGAAATTCAATAAGAAACCTCCAAATCGCATAAGAAAGCAAATACACAATCATTGTGAATTTAAAATTTCTCTTAAAGGCTAAAAGAAGTAAAACGAAAGATAATAGGAAAAGAAATACCGCTTCAAATAATTGAGTTGGAATAACGGTTTTTTCTAAAACCGGGAAATAAATGCCATACCAAGCATTCGTTTCTTTCCCATAACAACAGCCAGATAAGAAACAACCAATTCTTCCAAAACCATGAGCTAAAGTAATGGCTGCTGGGGCAATGATAAGTATATCTTTCATGGAAGGTCCGAATTTCTTTCTTAAGTATAAAAAATACATAAGAATGAAGGCCAAAACTCCGCCAAAAAGACCTCCATAAAAAGTCATGGCAAAAGTAAAAGAATAATGTGATGGATTCGAAATAAAGTTATATAGGTTTTGAAATAAGCAAGCAAAAATTACGCCAGAGATGACGGAAACAATTCCAGCAAGAGCAAGGCTTAAAAGGTAATCAGAGCTCTTTTTGATGTGTTTCATGTAGGCAAGAGAAACCAATATTGCAGCTAAAACGCCCAATAAAAGCATTAAAGAATAGGAATCAATCACGCCAAAAATCTTTGGATACATATACGTTATTTTAAGTTTTTTGCTTGAATTGATTCAAGAGTAGACAAAGAAGAGTCATTCTTAGATAGTTCGATAAAAGAAAAACCATCGTTTTACGTTTTTCTCCTTTTTGATTCTGTGCTTCTATCTATCAACCCATACAAAGAGATGAGAAGTACTCAAAAAATCATTTTCGTTATTCTTCCAAAAATTCAATTATTCTTCCAATTTTTGAATATTCTTCCAAAAGATTACAAAAGAATATGTGAATTCACATTAAAAAACACTCTATGGAAAAGAGAAAAGTTATTTGGTTTTGCTCAAAAAGCTTTGAAGTCTTTCACTTTGAGGGTGATTGATAACTTCTTTAGGATCTCCGGATTCAACGATAAGGCCTTTGTCCATGAAGACGACTTTGTTGGCCACGTTTTTAGCGAAATTCATCTCATGGGTGACGACAATCATCGTTTTTCCTTCGCTGGCAAGTTTCTTCATTACGTTTAAAACCTCTTCAACCATTTCTGGATCGAGAGCACTCGTTGGCTCGTCAAAAAGGATGATTTCAGGGTTGATCGCTAAGGCTCTCGCGATAGCAACACGTTGTTTTTGTCCACCGCTTAATTCGTTTACACGATAATTCATACGGTCTTGCATGTTCACAAGAGTTAGATATTTGATAGCAACTTCTTTAGCTTCGGCTTGTTTTCGTTTCAATATCAATTTCTGAGCAAGAATGACGTTATCTAAAACGTTCATGTTGTTAAACAAATTAAAAGATTGGAAGACCATGGTGATCTTGCTTCTTAATTCGTTAAGTTCTTTGTTATTTGGAATAATTGGATGATCGTTTTTAATAGAAACTTGGTACTCTTCGTTGTTAAGATAATCCAGTTTGTTGATAGGCTTCTTTCTAACCTCATCGTATGCTTTTTTAGCCTCTTTGATGTGTTTCTTTAAGCTTTTGTCCGATTTATCTTCAATGTATTTATTTTGATAAATGGCTAAGTTATCTTCCGTTTCAATCAGCTTTTCTTTGTATTTATCTTTATCTTCTTTGTATCGAGCGTAATCGATGAAATCATCTTTGCATTTAGAGATGTTGAAATACGTCTTTCCTTTGTAAATAAGGCTTCCACGAGTTGGCTCTTCAAGAAGGTTTATGCAGCGAAGAAAAGTAGACTTTCCACTGCCACTAGGTCCAATAATCGCGATAACGTCCCCTTTATAGACATCTAAAGAGATATCTTTGAGGATTTTGCTCGTATCAAAGAATTTGGCGATGTTTTTTATGCTGAGAATTAATTCTTTATTGTTTTCCATAGGTATATCTCTTTAAGAATCTGAAAGGGTTTAAGGAGAATTTCACTCCGTTTAGTTTTTTCTCGATGATTTTTAAGATGAAGGAAGCAAGCAATGTCATAATCAAATAGACAATCGCAAGAATCAAATAGGCCTCCATAAACGCATACGTCGAACCAGCAATAAGGTTCATGCGGTAATAAAGTTCTGTAACCGAAATTACATTCAAAACGCTTGAATCCTTGATATTAACGATCAATTCGTTCCCGATAGTTGGCAAAGCGTTCTTTAGGGCTTGGGGCAATATGACGTGAAAGCTCGTCATAGAAGAGCTTAAGCCAAGGCTTCTAGCCCCTTCGACTTGACCAATATCCACTCCGTTTAAGCCACTACGGATGATTTCACCCATATAGGCTGCCGTGTTAAAGGTAATGACAATAAGGCCAGCAAACATCCAACCATTGAAGACGTTATTGATTTCGCCCTCAAAATAGATGTTTCCCCAATTGATGCCAATGGCGGAGCAACCGAACTTAAAAAGCAACGCCTGAACCATCATTGGCGTTCCTCTTAGAAGAACGGAATAAACGTTACAAAAAGCGAGACAAATTCCTTTTAAGGCCTTTATGATGGCTTTGTCGCTACTTTTGATTTTTACATTTTTTCCATAAGCAAGGAAGATGCCAAGAATTAAGCCAAACAACGTTCCTAATATGGAAAGGATCAAGGTGGAGAGAGCTCCATAGCCAATTAAGGCGAAGTTCTCTCCCCAAAGTTTACCTAATTTCTCAAAATCGATCATAACGCACTTTCACTGGATCTTGTGGCAGCCCCTGCCATCAAAGAAGAACGTTCTTCGGCACTTAATTTTGCTAAAGAAGCGTTTAATTCTTCCTCTAGTTCCGTATTTCCTTTCTTAATACCGATAGAAACACTTAAACCATTCAAATCATCGCTGGATAAGAAACCTTTATAATCGCAATAAAGGACTCTTAATTCGTTTTTATTGAGGTTGGTCATTGCCTCGATTACCGGAAGCTCGGCTGGCATAGCAAAGCTAATTCCACCCAAAACATCGTTGGCAGCCAAAGGATATGTTGCTTGGGCTGGAGAATGACGAATCGTTTTATTTTGTTTATTGTTAACAAAATAAGTATTGATAAAGTCGTCGCCGACAACGTTTGCCTGGCAAACAAGGGTTTTTCCATCGAATAAATTCAAAAGCTCATCATAGGACATAGGGTTTTCTTTTGTACCTAATGTCTCGTCAACATTGCTTTTCTTCACTAAGAAAGCGAGATCGCTTGTTAAATATGGATCACTGAAATTGATGGATTCTCTTCTTTCAGGGGTGTCGGTCATGCCTGCGAGAATCATATTAATTTCATTGGCATTTAAGCTTGGAATCAAGCTTCCCCATTCTAAACGCTTGATAACGACTTCTTTTTTCAAGTCTTGGCTTAAATATTTAGCGATTGCAATATCGTAACCATCGGCAAATTGATTGTCTTTGTCAATTGGCAAGGTGTGTTCGCTACTTTTGCTTGTTGTCCAGTTAAAAGGCTGATAATTACATTCCATGCCAATAACCAAGACATCGTTTGTGACACCAGAGTTATTGCAAGCAGTCATCATCGATAAACCCGATAAAGCGATGATTCCTAATAAGATTTTCTTTTTCATACAAATGATACCTCCTAAAAAAGAAAGGATTGCATCGCTCGATGCAATCTTATTCAAATTCGTAAGATATCACATCGATAGCGCCTCTAGATAATCTAGGAGTCTATAAGATGTTCTCTCATAGCCCAATCCAACTTAATGCCTTAAATTGGTTTCGGCGATTTTACCTTTCATTAGCTTCGTTAGATGCCTCTTCCGCTAATTACTTTTATGAATCGCGCCTCTATCAATCCGTGTTGAATTCTAAAACTCAAGTACATATTGTCAATAATAATTTCATCAATTTTATGTTTTTCTTTTTGAAACGAGGTTTCTTCGTATAAATCTGTTCTTAAATCCATCGTTTTTAAACAAAGGAGAGAGATTATAAAGGTTCATATTTTTTTATTTGGCTAAAGAATAGCTCTCCTCAATGAGAGAGATAATCTCTTCGTCTTTCATTCTTTCATCAAGAATTATGGTGTACCAATGTTTTTTATTCATATGAAATCCCGGAAAAGTAAGTTCATGATCGATGGAAAGGATTCTCTGTTCTCTTCCTCTTAAATCTAGAACATCGAAGATTTGCTTTTCGTTAAGGGAAAGTTTTTTCGCTTCTATTCTCATAAAAAGGCAGTACCATTTCCGATTCTCTTTTTTCGAATAACGATAACCTCGGGAGATTTTTCAAACAAATGTTCTGCCTTATCCCCATAATGATTGGCTACATATAGGACGATTCGTTCCGTTTGGGTTTTAATTCTCTTCGTGCAAGAAGAGAGAATCTCCTCCGTTAACGCTTGGTATTCTTCATTTACTCCTCTTGAATAACCCTGCATGCCACTTTTAGTATCCACCAATTCGTATTCCTCTTCTGAATCATCATCGATTAAGTGGGATTCGAGTGTTTCCCCTTTTAAAATATAGGAAGCGCCAAAAGGAAAAGATGGCAGATGTTTCCTTAAAAAGAAGGCATCCTCTCTTCTTATGAAACCGTACTGAATTAATTCTTTTTCATCAATTTCCCTTTTGCTTAAATCTATTTTACGCATCGAAAATCTCGCTCCTTGTTTCTATGATAATAACATTGCTGATATCCTCTTTGTTCTTTTTAAAGCCTCTTCTTCTATTCAAGGATTTTAAGGATGCTATAATTCGGGAGTATGAAAGAAATAAGAGTCCAATTAAACAATCAAAAAATAAACAAGAAATTGTTTTCTCAAGCTTTGAAAGCAGTATCTCTTGATAGAGAAGAAGAAATCTATTACATCGACGGAAATGACAACGATGTCTCTCTTTTTTCTTCCTATTCCGATGAAATCAAATTATTAGAGGATAAAACAAAGTCTTTTCAATACGAGATTCTCGATGAAGGAAAAGAAGGAGATAAGATTCTTTTCCATTTGTATTCCTCTTTTCAAAAGAAATTCGTTCTCGTTACATCGAATAACGATTCTTTCAATGAGTTTTTCTCTTTGAATGAGAAATATCAAAAAGATTTCGTCTGTTTTCAAAATGATAAATGGCTGGATAGAAAAAATATCCTAATAAATCCTTTCTATAAAGGAGAGAAGAAAATGGAAGATGTCTTCTACGATAGTACGACACTTGTTTTAGTATCCTCTTCCTTTCTTACTTTATTTAACGAATTTATCCTTTCCATCTCGAATTATTTCTTGAAACGTTTTGAAACAAATAGCAAAGCAAAAAACTCTTTTTTCTCAAATTTAAGCAAGAATCTCTTTGCCTGGGGTTCTTCCAAAGAAGAAAAACTATCGACGTTGTTCGATGATTTGGTTGCTAAGTTTGAGATCGAATATCATCTTGGGCATTTCGCTTTGGTATTAAAAGAAGGCAATGACGCTTCTTCTTTCATGTTTGCCATCCGTTTCTTTCTTTCTCTTATTTATGATGAGTTGGATTTCGATCCAACAAAAAAGAAGGCTTAACCCCTAAAAGGTTAAAACCTGGAAATAGCATAGAAGGAAAACAAGCAATATTTGTAACACGCTTAAAACAATTCCCGAAATCAAATAGAGATAATGATGCAAAATATCTTCCTCTCTGATTTCTTTGAACATATAAGTAATTAACAACGCCGGTCCTCCGAATAAAACGCAAAGAAGGATGACTTGATAATGTTTAAGTCCTTTATCATCTCCATTACGGAGCTTTTTCACATAGGAAATACAAGATCCATAACAAATAACGAAGAGGACGATAATAATAGGGAAAAATACAATGAATTTCATAATGGAACAAAATAAAGTGGCCCGAAAGCCACTTTATTATAGGACTTAAAGCTTATTTCTTCTTGAGATATTTCATGCTATCTAAGCAGACAGCAGCCATGATGATGATACCTTTGAAGAGATATTGGATATTCACATCAAAGCCAAGGAAGGTTAAGCAATAAGTCATGCCTTGGAAGATGATCGTCCCCAACACAACGCCAGAAATCTTACCAATACCGCCAGAGAAGGAAACTCCGCCGATAACGCAAGCGGCAATGGCGTCTAGTTCGGTTCCATAACCTGTGTTAGGGTTAGCACCTGCTCCTTGAAGAGCGGTTGCCGCACCACCCAAGCCATATAAAACACCGGCCATAACGAAGACGAGAAGGGTTGTCCAGAAAACCGAAACGCCACTAACAGCGGCTGCTTCTGGGTTTCCACCGACAGCATACATATTCTTGCCGAATTTCGTCTTATTCCAAATAAACCAAACAATGGCAATGACGATAATTGCAGCAATAATGATATTTAAATAGTTATTGCCTCTTAATTTTTTCGAAATGGATAAGTCGGCATTAAAGGCAGGATAAGAGCCGTACCCAATCATGAATAAGCCATAAATCAACAATTGAGTTGATAAGGTTGTGATGAATGGATGCATCTTGAATTTTGCCGTAAAGAATCCTGCGATCGTAGAGAAGATGGTACAAAGAATAATTGGAACCAAGAAGGCAAGGATGACTTTAGGCACCACTGGCCAAGAAACGACGTCAATCGTAAAGCCGAAAGCGGATTTATAAACTTCCCGGGCAAGAATCATATTGAAGAATCCTGCGCCCAATCCCGTCATACGGCCTACAGAAAGGTCTGTACCACCAAGCAAGATAAGCCCTGCAACTCCTAGAGCATAGAAGATCTTAACCGAGCTTTGTCCAAGAATGGACATAATGTTATTGCTAGTGAAGAGGTTTTTCCCAATTCCTAAACCATAGAAAACAGAGAAAAGGAAGAAAGCTACGACAATGAGGTTTAAAGCGTTTCTCAATAACCAGTTAGACAGCTTAAATTCATAGAGGTATGTGCGAAATTTGTTTTCGAGGATGCCCATGATGCTACGATGGCCGTTTCTTGCTTTGAAGATGAATCCATCTTTTTCAAGATAGGCATCGTATTGGCAATTCTTGATGTCTTGAATCTTGCTTTCGTAATCGCTTTTCGCTTCCTCTAAAGCCGAATGGTAGGATATACGGTTTGCTTTCGTAGCAATCGCGTTTTCCTTTTTCGCTTTCTCTAAGTTCTTTTTTCCGATGGAGGCTTTGGCGAGTCTTTCAGCGTTTTCGTCTTTGAGTTTTTCTAAAGCAATAGACTGTTGTTTCTTGATTTCTAAGACGTTTGCTAGATAAGCCTCTTTCTCTTTGGATTTTTCTTCTTCAGAGGTTAGAGAAGCAATCTTGCTTTCGTATTCCTTTTTCGCTTCTTTTAAAGCGGAACGATAGGAGAGTCTGTTCGCTTTTAAGGCGTTGGCGTTTTCTTCTTTCGCTTTCTTTATATCGTTTTTGTCATAAGAGGCGTTAGCGATTCTTTCAGCGTTTTCTGCTTTTAATTTCTCTAAAGCGAGAGCTTGTTTTTCCTTAATTTGAGAGACGTTTGCTAGATAAGCCTCTTTCTCTTTGGATTTTCCCTCTTTTGCTAGAGCAGTTTCTTTCTGATAGTAGTCTTTTCCTTCTTTTTTAGCGATCTCAGAAGCTTCTTTGACGATTGTTTTTACTTGCTCTTTGTTGGCTTCCTTGACCTTTTTCGCCTCTTTGATTATTTTTTTATCTTTGGCGATGATTTTATCCTTCACGTCTTTTTCAAGAACTTTGTTGGCTTTCACATCGCGTATCTCTTCTTTTAAAGCGATGATTTTATCTTCTCCTTCTTTTCTTAAGGAAGAGAGATCATCTAGGTATTTTTGATACTTATCATCGTTTTCAAAAGGATTAATGATTGTTTCGCTTTCCATTTCTGTTCTCCTTTATAAGTATTTGGCACACAATCTAAGAAGTTCTTCTTGGTTGGTGTCTTTGGTAATGACTTCCCCTGCGAGATGATAATTGCTCATGACAAGGATTCTATTGGTTACGCCTAATATTTCAGGCATTTCCGAAGAAACCATGATGATGGATTTCCCTTCATTGGCGAGTTTGATCATGAGTTCATAAATTTGATATTTCGCCATGATATCGATGCCTCTTGTTGGCTCGTCCATTAAGAAGACATCTGGGTTTCTTTCCAGCCATTTTCCAATAATGACTTTCTGTTGGTTACCACCTGAAAGGGAGGAAATCTTATCATTGCTTGAGTTACATTTAACACTCATTGCAGAGATTTCTCTTGAAGCCGCATTTCGCATCTTTGCATTGTCGATAATGCCAAATGTTTTGTATTTATCGATGTTTGTAATGCAAGTGTTATAAACGAGGTCTTCTTTGCCAAACATGCCATTGACCTTTCTTTCTTCTGTAACGAAAGCAAAGTTCTCTTTCATAGCATCTTTTGAGGAATTAAAGAAGATGCGTTTTCCCTTAAAATAGATTTCCCCATCGGAAATGGTTCTCACACCGAATAGGGCTTCTAAAAGTTCACTTCTTCCTGATCCAACAAGACCATAGATTCCTAATATTTCGCCTTTACGAAGATCAAAGGAGATGTTTTTTAAACAAGGTGCGTATTTCGTGCAAAGGTTCTTAACCACCAAGATTGGTTCTCCTGGTTTATTTGTAAGAGGCGGGAAACGAGAGTCTAAGCTCCTCCCGACCATCGCTTTGACAAGTTCATCAAGATTTGTGTCTTTGACTTTCTTATCAAGGGTCACCATACCATCACGAAGGATGACAACATCATCGCAAAGTTCAAAGATTTCATCCATTTTGTGGGAAATGAAAACAAAGCTAACGCCTCTTTCTTTAAGCTTTCGAATGATTGCAAATAATTTTTTAACTTCTCTTTCCGATAAGGAGGAAGTAGGTTCATCTAAAATAATGACTTTGGCATCATAAGAAACGGCTTTGGCAATTTCGACCATTTGACGTTGAGAAACGGACATTTTTCTCATGACTGTCTTTGGAGATACGTTAATCCCTAAGTTAGCAAAGAGTCTGGTACATTTTTGATTCATGAGAGACTCGTTAACAAGGATATTTCCATAGGTTGGATATCTTCCTAAAAACATATTGTCTAGGACAGTACGATCAAGACATTGGTTCAATTCTTGGTGAACCATCGCGACTCCTTTTTCAAGGGCTTCCTTTGGCCCTGAAAAAGAAATGGCGTTACCATCGAGTTTGATCGTTCCTGAATCACGAGAATAAATGCCGAACAAACATTTCATCATGGTTGATTTACCTGCACCATTTTCGCCCATTAAACCAAGTATCTCGCCTTCTTTTAAACGAAGGCTGATGTTCTTCAATACTTTGTTTTTGCCGAATGATTTTGATAAACCATCTATTTCTAATACATATTTATCAGCCATAATTTCTCTTTTTTCTAATAATGAATGAGTCCACAGAAATTCTTCCGTGGACTCATTTTCAACAAATTGTCGCTTTATTTCGCAAGGTCTTTGAAATAATTGACAATCATTTCACCTTGTAGTTTTCCACCCTGGATAGCGTCAAATCCGACATAGTAGATGGATTTGAAACGCTTATCCTTCATGACTTCCGTATCGGTTGTTCCATCCGATTTGGTGCCTTGTCTGTTCCAGAAGATAACTGGTTTGGCGGTTGGAGAAGCTTCGGTAGCACCAGTTAAGCCAGCGATCTTATCAAGATAAGCTTGGGTTCCGGTTGTCTTAACCATGTTGATGACATAAGCGTCATAGTCTTTGGCTGTATCTAAGAAGCCCATCGTCTTTGTATCGTCAGAGCCATCGCCTTTTGCTTCGGTAACTTCGAAGTTGAATAAGCCTTCATAGTACTTAAATAAAGGTGCCATGGAAGAGTTCAAGAAGTTATCACTCTCGCTGTAGTAGGATTGCCACACTTTTGCTTTTTTCGTCGTGCCTTTCTTAACGCTCTTTTCGGCTAAGGTGGTAATATCTTTTGTCATAAAGCTCTCGACATTATCTTTCGTAACGGCAACGTTATCGACTAATAAGCTATGGGCTGCTTCGCCATAATGAACGGTTGATGCAATCTTTCCGTATCCATTGGTAGATTCTTCGGTAAAGCCTTTGGTATAGATATCGGCGCCAGTTAATCCGTCGATGGCGTTTCTAGCAGTCATATAAATAGAGGCTGCTTGAGCTGGAGCGTTTTGGTTAATTGTTCCCATGATTCTGCCCTCTTTGATATAAGAAAGGGTGGATTGGTTGGAGTCGTAACCGAAAATTGGCATACCTTCGACCCAGTTAGAGGCACCGATGGCACCTTCTGCCATACCATCGTTATTCGAAACGAAGAAGTCGATGTTTGGATTTGCGTTAAGCCAGGCTTCGGTGGAGGTTGTTGCTGTTTGTTGATCCCATGTGGCACCAGCTGTGGATTTTTGTTCGCCACTGGCAACTTCATTCACTTCGAATGTTGTTTCACCCAATTTAAGGGAGCCTTTCACGGCTTTTTCTTTATTGGCGTTGGTATCGTGGGTTGTAGGACGTGTGCCTAAGGCTTCACGAATACCAGCTGTACGAGCAGCCGAATCATTGTGGTCGATTTGGCCGATTAATAAGGCGTAATTCAAGACCTTATCTTCACTGGCCTTTTCCCAAGACCAGCTTCCAGCACTTTCACCACAGGAAGCGAGAATTGTGCCTAAAGCGGATAATGCGAATAATGGAATTAAACGTTTTTTCATATTTTCTCCTTTATAATTCCTTGGCGCCACTTCTTACGAATATGAGCACCATTTGCATTATGATTTTCTCTAGAAAGCGCTTTCACAAGAATGGAAAAAACTCTAAAGAATTTGTAATAAACTCTACAAATGTAAGCGCTTTAGTTAATTTTATTAGTGATTTTCATGCCTTTTACTTTATAAAAGTTGCCTTTCACGATGATTTCATCGTCAAAAGTAGGCATTTCTAGACCATCGACAAGGCTGGTATATAAAGAAAAAAGAATTTGGGCTTGTGTGGAGGCGTCATTTAAAACGGTTCCTAGCATATAGCCATCCTCCACTGCCTTCTTCCCTTCTGTTGTTCCATCTACTCCAACGATAGGGAAAAATTGTTCCAAAAAAGAAACATCTGGGTTCATGAGGCTTTTAAGGTATCGGATAGCGCCTACAGCCATGGCATCGTTATTAGACAAAAGAAGTTCGATGTTATCCCCTTTAAGAATCATCTTGCCTGTTTCATCGTAGCCTTTCCCTTCTTCCCAATCGCAATAAGCAACTTCGATTAGATCTACGTCAAAGCCAAGTTGGCGTAATTTTTCAATCGAATATTTGCTTCTGTTTAAAGCGTCTTGGTGAGAAAGCTCACCACGGAGAATGGCTACTTGAAGTTTTCCATCGTTGTTTTTATCGAATTTAGAGCCTTTAAAAGAAGAGGCGTCTTTAAAATAATCCGCTGCAATCTCCGCTTGAGCTACGCCTTGATATTCCGCATAAGCGCCTACGTAATAGACGTTTTCTTTGACCCAGTCATTGCTTTCCATATCTTGTAAAAGAGGTTCACGATTGAAGAAAAGAAGAGGGGTGTCTTCTTTTTGGGCTTTTTCAATTAAGACACTCGCCGAAAGTCTGTCGTATATATTTAGCAAAATCGGTTTATGCTCATTCTCATCTAAAAGATTTACAAATTGATTGTTTTGAAGACTTTGTTTCCTCGAAGCCACATATTTTCTTAAAGAGATTCCTTTTTGGAGAAAAGAATCATTAATTGAGGAGACCAATGAATTAATGAATGGATCGTTGTCGGTATAAAGGAATAAATTCGCGTCTTTTCCTTCGTTTTTGCAAGAAGGAAGAAGAAGCAAAGGCAAAAGGCTTAAAACCTGGTATTTTTTCATTTTTCTTCTCCTTTCAAAGGAATCATAATATGGACAATTGTCCCTTCATCGAGCTTACTTTCGATACGGATGTCTGCTTTCGGGCCATAATAAACGCGAAGACGTAGGTAGACATTATGCAAGCCAACCCCTTTGGCTTCCTCTTCGTCTTTCATCGATCTTTCTAATTCTTTTCTTGTTTCTTCTAGCATTCCATAGCCGTTATCGCAAACGTCTAGGTAAATATAGTCGTCCTTTTTGTAACCTTTTACGAGAATGTTCCCTTTTTCCCCTTCTTTCAAGCCATGATAAATGGAGTTTTCGATGATTGGTTGAAGAATGAGTTTAACGACATCTGTCTGAAGAATCGTTGGGTCGATATCAAAAGAATAATCGAAAGCGTCACCAAAACGTAGTTTTTGAATTAAGAGATAATTCGTCGCATGCTCAACTTCTTTTTGCAGGGTGATGATGTTCTTCCCTTTAGAGATAGAGATTCTAAAGAAACGTGAAAGAGCCACGATCATCTTTTCCGCTTCAGCATTTTGGTTTTTATCAATCAAAGCAATGATACTATCAAGCGTGTTATACAAGAAATGCGGGTTGATTTGGTTTTGCAAGGCTCGCAATTCGCTCTTTCTTTGTTCTTCTTGCTCATGAATTAGCTTTTTAGTTAAGTCGTTTATGCGTTCAATAAGGGCTCTAAAAGAATCGTTTAGCTCTACCACTTCCTTAGAGCCTTGAACGTTTATTCTTCTTGAAGGCATATCTTCTAAGGTCACGATTTCACTCATTTCTTTGCTTAATAAGCGAATTGGTTGAACGGATTGTTGAATAACATAGAAGAAAATAAGGGAGCCAATGGCCAAGAGTGCCCCACCAATCAAAAGAATGGTGACGCTAAAAGAAACGATTGCTTCTTTTATCCCATCATGGTTTAAAAACACACCCAGTCTCCACGAGGTATTAGAAATAGAAGAAGCAAACACGAAGAAAGAATGACCTCCGATTTCATATAGGCCATTTCCTACAACGAATTCTTTTAAAATGCTTGTTTTCTTATCCAAATCATTTGGTAAGGAGGAGTAAACAATTTGATAGTCTTTATCATAAATAAGGAAGTTTCCTCCTTCGCCTAGAGCCGTTTCACTCAATAAATTGACAATGGAATCAAAAGAAAAATCGATATGAAGCACCGCATCACAAGTTTCGTTTCGATCATATGAGGCATAGCGTGAAAGAGAGAAAGAATAAGGATAAAGGGGGTTTTGTTCTTCAGGAAGAGTAAGGATTGGAATTAAACGATTTTCTTCTGTTTGGAAGGTCTCTTGGAACCATTTTTCTTCTTTGACATTTGCATATTCTTTAACATTACCAGCATAGGCGATTTTCTCGCCGCTTGAAGTCTTATAGAGAGAAAGAGAAATGACTTCTTCACGAAGAGCGAGGATGTTGCTGAAATATTCGTTCATTTTCGTTCCGAATTTTCCCTCATCATCGATGGAATTATAGGAATAAATAATCGCGTCTGAATTCCTAAGAATCTGGGAAAAATAGGAATCGTAAGTTCCTAGCAATTGCTCTCCCGTCGTTTGAAGATTTTGATTGGAGGTGGTTAAGACGTTATTGCGATAAAGAAGAATGGCGGTTGTTTCGGTTGTGGCGAGTAAAAGAAAAAGGATGCCCCCTAATATAGATAACAATGTCGTATAAAGGGAACGTGGCTTTCTCATTTTTTGCGATACTCCTGAGGTGAGATGCCATAATATTTTTTAAAGCAATGCGAGAAATAGTATGGGTCTTCATAGCCGATTTCGTGGGCTATTTGCGCTAATTTATTATTCGGATCGAGCAAAAGACGTTGGGCCATTTCCATTCTTTTAGAAGTTAAAAGACGGGTAAAAGAAGTTCCTTGTTTTTTTAAGATGGCAAAGACATAAGAATTGGAATAGCCTAATTCTTTGGACAAAGATTCGACGGAAATGTCACTTTCTTGATAATGCTCTTCGATATAGTTTTTCATATGAAGATAAGCCGTATCGATCCCTGTTAGACGGGTTCCGTTATTGATTTCGACGATTTTATCGATAAGGGTATTTAAGAATTCCAGAATGCTTTCCTTCCCTTTTTTGGCATAGAACTCATTGATTAAATCAATGTGAGAATGATAGGTTTCATGGAGTTTATCGATGGAAACACATCCTTTTAATATGGAAGCAAGCAAATCGTTCAAAACAAGAAGGTAGGAGTCACGGAACTCGATATTGGAGATATTCAGAACGATTTTCTTGACGAGTTCTTTTGCTTCAGCACTTCTTCCATAAAGAAGAGCGTTCGCGATGTTTTTATAATCACTATCATCCACCTTGCCGATTTTCTTTTCTTTGGATGCAAGATCGCCATAGAAAAGGACTAGCCCTTTTCCCATGATGGTTCGATATTCAAGTGCCCATCTTGTATGACGAAATAGTTTTCGGTAAGAAATCATTTCTTTGTTTGGTTCCGATATTTCGCTCACCGCGCAGGAAAAAGGAATAAAGCAGGCACGTTTAAGTTTTGCTAGGATCGTCGAAAGAGGAAGTTCAAGCTCTTCTTCATTGAACGGCTTATCGGAAAGAAAAAGGACGCCAAGCGAGGTTACTTCCCCGAAAGTAAAGAAACGTATGTCATTATGGAAGAGCTGGCTTAGGTTTTCTTCCAGATAATAATGGGCCAATTCCAATTCTTCATAGCCTAAGGAGTCTTCTTCGGCATCTGGATCAAATAAGGCAAAAGCGATGTATTTGTTTTTTAAATCAATGCCATCGTTTTTTAGTTTTTCATCGAACGTCTCGCTGATACCTTTCAATGTGATGAGTTTGAGAAGGTCAGCATTTTGTTCCGCTTTTAAAAGAGCTTCATTGTGTTCTTTCGCTTTTTTAATATCCTTGTCAATTTGATTTGTGGTATCCAAACGATCTTTTGCTTTATAAAGGGCTTCTTTTAGCTCCGTATAAGAAAGAGGCTTCAATAAATATGCAACCGCATCAAGTTGGATTGCTTGCTTAGCATAATCAAAATCATCAAAACCGCTTAAAAAGATAATTTGAATGAGAGGGTAACTCTCTTTCAGGTTCTTGGCCAATTCCAAACCTGTGACGAAAGGCATTTTAATATCCGTAATAACAATGTCTACGTCCGATAAAGAATCTAAATCTTCAAGAACGTCATATCCATTTTGATATGAGCCTTTAACTACAAAGTTGTCTTTTTCTTTTTCCAATAAGGAAAGCAATCTTGATCTTGTGGCTTCCTCATCGTCTGCGATTATGAGTTTGTACATTTTTGAGCCCTAATATAAACATATTACAATATTTTTCTTTGAAAACAAATTCGCCTTATTTCCCTTTCGATAGACAAAAAGAGCAAATATCGCAGTTTTCTAAGGATTAGAGGCTCTTTGTGATACCAATGGATTATTTGTATTCTTTTTTAAAGATGCTAGGTCAGAAATCCTAGGGAAAAATAAAAGAAAAAAGACATCCCGATGCAATCAGAATGCCGCACTTTTTTCTATAGACTTGAGCGATAGAATCAACGCATCGAAATCGCTTAATTTTTTATGTTTTAGCAGTTTTCTGCAATTTTGTATTTTTGAAAATGCCAATGAATGATTGCGCGAATGTTCGATAGTGTTGTTTAGGAACAAAAATATCAATTTTTAGAAAATTACTAACAATAATCGTGTCAAAGCAGCGATTATTTATGAAAGAAGAACCTTTGCTAAGCATTGGTTCTATCTTTTCAGAATGTATTTAATCAACTAAGTTAACACTTTTTATTAGTTTAATTGCCAAGTGGCATTCCATGATCAGTCCTATAATAATCATCACGGATTTGTAAAATAGAAACCCTTTTGTCCCCTTTTTCAACATATAGATAATTAAAAACGTTACTAAGCGGAATGAGTTGGCTTTTGCCCCGGTCTCCAGCTCTTGGCTTAATTCCCTTGGGGCAATCTTGTAGAAGCTGCTGTTTTTGGATAACGGAACAATGCTATTCATGACCTTGTATTTTCGGATCCAGGATGCCAGCGAAGATAAATTGGCATTATACTTTTTCCGCTAGCTGTCGATAGGAAATGTGGCCGGTAGTGTATTCCTCGCAGATTTTCATTTTTAAAACTGCGTCGTATGCAATGTATTTCATAAAAATCTCCATGCTCAAAGCATAGACGCTTAATAGAAGGCTTTATAGAACGCAAATCTTTCGAGCTAACCCACAATTTCGATAGGTTCAGGAAGAGACTCCTGTTGATGAGGTGAAACCCCGATCTATGACAAAAGGCACCCTTTCGGATGCCCTTTGGCTCATCCCCATTGATACTGCAGAGCCTTTTAAGAAATGCTGACTTTATTCGATTGGCTTTGAGCACCTATTTTGATACAATGCAGCCCCTAAAAAAGCCACGTCTTTGAACTGTACCCCAAATCCTGGACAAAACCAGGGAAGGGGTATTTTTCATG
>ERZ1034687.109-NODE-109-length-50697-cov-40.230500_pt1 | contig 50697 bp, 45 predicted proteins | sample MGYA00520704_ERZ1034687 | MGnify/ENA primary metagenome ERZ1034687 (study PRJEB33766, sample SAMN09781762) | gut metagenome | biome: gut microbiome | host: Homo sapiens | place: Madagascar | study: EMG produced TPA metagenomics assembly of the PRJNA485056 data... | reverse complement strand
GAGCATGCGTGCCGCCCTGGCTATGCACGACACCTTCCTGAAGAAGGGAGATATGCGACTCACCGACTTCGGCGAGTATCTGAAGTAATCAAAGTCAAAAGAAGCCTACAAAACGAACATAATTATGGACTTAAAAGGAACTTATACAGCCTCCGCTCATCGCTACGACGAGAGCGAGGCTATGTACCAGAGATGCGGCAAGAGCGGTGTGCTGCTGCCTAAGGTGAGCCTCGGATTCTGGCACAACTTTGGCGGCGTAGACCCATACGAGCGCAGCCGTGCCATCACCCACTATGCCTTCGACCACGGCATCACCCACTTCGACCTAGCCAACAACTATGGTCCTCCATACGGCAGTGCCGAGGAGACGATGGGCAGACTGATGGGGGATGATTTTCGCCCCTACCGTGACGAACTCTTCATCGCCAGCAAGGCGGGCTATGACATGTGGGAAGGCCCTTACGGCAACTGGGGTTCTCGCAAGTATCTGATGGCCAGTCTAGACCAGAGTCTCAAGCGCATGCATCTGGACTATGTAGACCTCTTCTACAGTCATCGTTACGACCCTAACACCCCTCTGGAGGAGACGCTTCAGGCGATGGTAGACATCGTGAAGCAGGGCAAGGCTCTCTATCTCGGTATCAGCCGATGGCCACTAGAGGCATTGAAGTTTGCTGATAAGTATCTGCGTGAGCGTGATTGCCCACTCTTGATATACCAAGGCAGACTCAACATGCTGGATCGCGCTCCACAAGAGGAGGGCATCCTCGACTACTGCCAGGAGCATGGCATCGGCTTCATCTCCTTCTCCCCTCTTGCGCAAGGTCTCCTCACCGACCGCTATCTGAAGGGCATCCCATCTGATAGCCGCATGGCAAAGGAGCACTTCCTAAAGCACTCAGCCCTCACCCCCGAACTGTTGGAACAACTAAAGGGATGGAACGAGCAGGCAGCCAGCCGTGGAGAAACCCTAGCCGAGATGGCACTGGCATGGATATTACACCAGAAGGGAGTAACCAGCGTATTGGTAGGCGCCAGCTCCACCGAGCAACTAAGCAAAAACTTGAAGTGCATCTATGCACAGGCATTCGGAGAAGACTTATAAAAAGACTCTCACCCTTTGAATCCCTTCCCTAAGTAGGTCATTTTACCTACTTAGGGAAGGGGGTCATTTTTTATAACTCGCAACCCGTAACAAGAAAGTATATAGCGTGGCCGACCCTCTGCTGGCTATATGGTTAGACAAGCATCGGGGATAAATACTCCACAAACGCCTCCATAGCCTCGTAATGAGGTTTTACACCCTGCTCAGCAAACTGCTGGGCAGTTTTTCTATTGCGCTGTTCAGAGCGTTGCCAGAAGAGGCGCTGATCATCGCCTTTATAGGGGGCATTCTCCATCTGCGATTGATGCTTGAGGATGGCTCCGCGCTTGTGCATCAGCTCTTCTTGGGTCATCGGCACAGCCATGTCTATCTGCTCCAATGGCCACTCATCCCAAGCTCCATTGTAGAGCCATATCTGGCAAGAATCTAGCCAATTCTTATTCGCGGCAGAAGAAGATTCCTTCACTTCTTTCAGGGCTCTGATGATGGCATCTGTACACTTGCGATGCGTATCGTGAGGGTCATTGAAGTCGCCTGCCATATATATCTGATGGGGCTTCACTTGCTCCAGTAATCTACGGATGATGGCGATATCCTCATCCCCTAGTGGCTTCTTCTCTACCTGCCCCGTCTCATAAAAAGGCATATTGAGGAAATGCACTTGCTGCTCAGGGATATGATGATACAGGCAGGCAGCCAATGCCTCATCTCGGCGAACCAAGCCCTTGATGGTCAGTATGTTTTCAGCTGCAAGTTCCTGATGCTCTTTCAGATATAGGTCTACATCCTCATCGCTCACGGCGATATTTCCAGATGTCTGGTAGGCTATATGCACCTCATGCCCTTGCTCCACCAAGTGATGGATAGTGCCGCCCATGGCTATCACGTCATCATCGGGATGGGGAGAGAACACCAGGATGCGCTTCTTCCCCTCCCTGCCAGCTGGCCACAGAGTAACAATATGTTCGTAATCTTTCTTCATCATACTTCTATTCATCTTTTATGACAAACAAAGGTAATAAATTATCTTGCACCTTGGCGCATAAGCCTCGATATTTTATAAAAAATTACACAATAGACATAGTTTGCGTTTTCTACCGCACACCTCACAAAACACGTGTAACTTACTAATACTCTGAGATATATAGCAGTGATATGTGGGCATCAACACCTCACACACACCTCACAACACCTCACTAATAAGGAATAGAAAAAATGGCAGTCTAGTTTCCTGCAATAAGTGTGAGGTGTTGTGAGGTGTGAGTGAGGTGTCAAGCATGACACCTCACACTTATAAACAACTGAAAATCATAAGGGTTACAGTATTTTTGTGAGGTGTGCGGTAGAAAACGCAAGCTGTGTTATTCAGAGATAAAAAAAGCATCTAGGATAGAACGAAATGCCTATCCTAGATGCTTGGATTAGTTCCTCGGCAGGGCACAAAAGTGCTCTCACTGAGGGCACTTTTGTGCCCTAGGGAGGAACTTATTTCAACTACTAGCTTAGCTTTTTGATACAACAAGCTAGCCTTATTAAGCCACTAGCTTATCCCACCTGGCTACCTGGCTTTACCTTACCCAAGAGGGAGGTAACATTCAGGCTACCATCGAAATTGACAGCAGAAAGAATCATACCCTGGCTCTCGATGCCCATCATCTTGCGAGGAGCAAAGTTAGCTACGAAGAGTACATCCTTACCGATGAGCTGCTCTGGCTCATAGTAAGCTGCGATACCTGAGCAAATGGTGCGCTCGGTGCCAGTACCATCATCAATGGTAAACTTCAAGAGCTTCTTTGACTTCTTCACCTTCTCGCAGTTCAAGATATGGCCTACACGGATGTCGAGCTTCTCGAAATCATCGAAACTTACCTCTGTCTTGATAGGCTCTGGAGTATAAGAAGCCTCCTCGTTAGCCTTCTTAGTATCAGCGAGTTTCTGGAGCTGCTTCTCCACTACCTCATCCTCTATCTTCTCGAAGAGCAACTCTGGCTCGCCGAGCTGGTCGCCTGCCTTCAAGAGCTCTGTGCTGCCCAGCTGGCTCCACTCGAAGTTAGGCATGTTGATCATCTTGCGAAGCTTCTCTGAAGAGAATGGCAAGAATGGCTCAAAGGCGATGGCAAGGTTGGCTACGAGCTGGAGAGAGATGTTCAAGATAGTCTCCACGCGCTTAGGATCGGTCTTCCAAACCTTCCAAGGCTCACACTCTGTGATGTATTTGTTACCGATACGAGCCAAGTTCATAGCCTCCTTCTGAGCCTCACGGAACTTGAAGACGTCGAGATACTGCTCCACCTTCTCCTTTACATCCTTAAACTCAGCGATGGCCTTCTGATCTACCTCCTGCAATTCGCCACAAGCAGGAACCACACCACCCCAATACTTCTTGGTGAGCTGGAGAGCACGGTTCACGAAGTTACCATACACAGCTACCAACTCAGAGTTGTTGCGCTCCTGGAAATCCTTCCAGGTGAAGTTATTATCCTTAGTCTCAGGGGCATTGGCTGTCAATACATAGCGAAGAACATCCTGCTTGCCTGGCAAGTCTACGAGATACTCGTGGAGCCAAACAGCCCAGTTGCGAGAGGTGGAAATTTTATCGTCCTCCAGATTCAAGAACTCATTGGCTGGCACATTATCAGGCAAGATATAGTCGCCATGAGCCTTCAGCATGGTAGGGAAGATGATGCAGTGGAACACGATATTGTCCTTACCGATAAAGTGAACAAGGCGTGTCTCTGGGTCCTGCCACCACTTCTGCCATGGTCCCCACTTCTCAGGGTTAGCATCGCAAAGTTCCTTAGTATTAGAGATATAGCCGATAGGTGCGTCAAACCAAACGTAGAGCACTTTTCCTTCGGCTCCCTCTACAGGCACAGGAATACCCCAATCCAAATCACGAGTCATGGCACGTGGCTGAAGATCCATATCCAACCAGCTCTTGCACTGACCATAAACATTGGTACGCCACTCCTTGTGACCTTCCAAAATCCACTGCTTTAGCCAGTCCTGATACTTACCCAATGGGAGATACCAGTTCTTGGTAGGCTTCTTCACGAGACCATGACCAGGATTGTTCTTATTGGTAGGGTTGATCAACTCTTCTGGAGAAAGTGTAGCACCACACTTCTCGCACTGGTCGCCATAAGCACCTTCTGCACCACAGCGAGGACAAGTACCCACGATATTACGGTCGGTCAAGAACTCACCAGTAACCTCATCGCAGAACTGCTCCTCAACTTTCTCCTCCAAAACGCCCTTATCATAAAGAGTGCGGAAGAAATCAGAAGCAAACTTATTGTGAATCTTAGAAGTAGTACGGCTGTAGATATCAAAAGAGATACCGAAGTCCTCAAAACTCTTCTTGATCAGATTATGATAGCGGTCTACCACCTCCTGTACAGTGATACCCTCTTTCTTGGCACGGATAGTAACAGGCACACCGTGCTCATCGCTACCGCCAATGAAAACAACGTCTTGTTTCTTGAGGCGAAGATAGCGAACATAGATATCGGCTGGCACATAAACACCTGCCAAGTGACCGATGTGTACACCACCATTAGCATAAGGCAAAGCCGCAGTAACGGTGGTACGTTTGAAATTCTTTTGTTCCATATTAGCTAATATATTTTTGTTATTTGGGTGCAAAATTACAAAAAATGTTGGAAATTAGGAAGTTTTCTAACCCCTTTTTCATGGCTTTATATATTAATAAGGTGAAAAAAGCTAGGAAAAGGGATAATTACAGGCAAGAAAAAGGAATGAATACATACAAAAATGGCTCCGGCATCACTGCCAAGAGCCATTTTTGAGCTGCTTCCAAGACCATAGTCTATAGCAGCACAATCATCGTAAAAGCAATCCTCCTAATTATATAATAGTATAAGAGAGAATTCTTACATTACGTTCATGTAGGCGATAACTGCCAACTCTGCGAGAAGAATAGCGAAACCAACTTTCTTTACTACTTCTGTAATTCTAAAAATGCAATCCATAATTTTATTAGTTTTGTTGTTAATACTTGAACTAGCACTTTCGTGTATCGTTCGTTTACGTTTGCAAAGGTAGTAGAATTTTTACTCGTAGAGGAGGAAATATTCTCTTTTAGGGGTAGAAATTGTTTTTAAACCAAGCAAAAACAACGAAAACGAGCACCTTTCCAACAGAATACACCCCCTATTGGACGATTTTACGCTCTATTTTTTCCACCAAGATTTATGAAAAAAGAAAAATAAATGTCGGATTTAAACAGTTAAAAATAACATAAAAGAGGAAAATCACAAAGTTTCTAACAAATACGCACGCTAAAAATCACAAAAAGGAAGATCTACCAGCAAGAAATACTGGGAGGGCAGGTAACAAACCTGCCCTCCCAGTATTTCTTGCTGTGATGCCCACACTCTAGGGCACAAAAAAGCCTTGAGACGTCACGAGAATGACGAATCAAGGCTTTTTGTTTCCAGTTTTACTCACTAATACCTATATATATGGTAATATATACACATACTAGAAGAAACTAGAACAATTTCTTATAGTTATAATCAGGATAGCTATTCTAGAAGTTCATGAAGGCGATAACAGCCAACTCTGCCAGAAGAATAACGAAACCTATTTTCTTCACGATGCTTGTAATTCTAAAAATGCAATTCATAATCTTAATAGTTTTTGTTGTTAATAATTAACCACTGCTGAAAGTGATTCTGTTTTACGATTGCAAAGATACTGCGATTTGCAACATTCTAGGAGGAAATTTTAATAAAATAGGATACAAATTATACCTTTCTCAAACAAAAAGAACAAATATTACCACCAATCCATCAATATTTACCACTTTTTAGACGATATTTTTATACGATTTTGCTTGTAATTTTGGCAATTTGTCCTTTTTGTGGTAACAAAAAAGACAAATCAGAGATTTTAAAAACAAGAAATATACACCTATTAAATATGTCCTCTCTCAGCCCAATCGCCTCTATCCAGCGTACGATAACCAATGGCTTCAGCCAAATGATCAGGCATAACACGCTCACTACCAGCTAAATCAGCTATAGTGCGAGCCACTTTGAGTATTCTATTATAGGCACGAGCAGAGAGCGAGAGCTTCTCCATGGCCATTCGAAGTAATTCCACGCCCGCCTCATCAGGTTCTGCAAACTGATGAATCATGCGCTCAGACATCTGGGCATTACAATGGATGCCCTTAAAATCCTTGAAGCGAACTGCCTGGATTTCACGAGCTTTGATTACTCTTTCCCTAATTTTTGCACTCGGTTCTCCAGGAGCTGCCTTAGAAATATCCTTGAAAGGAACGGGTGAAATCTCACATTGTATATCAATTCTATCCAAAAGAGGACCAGAAATCTTGTTCATATAGCGCTGAATCTGCCCTGGAGTACAAACACAATGATGCGTAGGATCACCATAATAACCACAAGGACAAGGGTTCATACTCGCCACAAACATAAATGAGCAAGGATAATCAATGGAATATTTGGCTCTAGAAATGCTAATATGTCTATCCTCAAGTGGCTGACGGAGCACTTCTAGAGTAGTCTTGTTAAATTCAGGCAGCTCATCACAGAACAAAACACCATTATGAGCCAAAGAAATCTCACCAGGCTGTGGCTTGGTACCACCGCCCACCAAAGCAACTTGCGAGATTGTATGATGAGGAGAACGGAAAGGACGCTGCGCTATTAGCGAAACATCCCTACCCAATTTGCCTGCTATGGAATGAATCTGAGTAGTTTCCAAGCTTTCAGAAAGAGTAAGAGGAGGCAGAATGGACGGCAATCGCTTAGCCATCATGCTTTTTCCTGATCCCGGAGGCCCCACCATAATCAGATTATGACCACCTGCAGCTGCCACCTCAAGGGCTCTTTTTACATTTTCCTGTCCTCTCACATCTGCATAATCGAAATCACAATGTATCTGATTCTCGTAAAATTCCTTGCGAGTATCCACAAAAGTAGGCTCAGCGGTGATTCTGTCACCCAGAAATTGTATCACATCAAAGAGATTCTTCATGCCATACACCTCCAGATTATTAACCACGGCTGCCTCTCGGGCATTCTGTTCGGGCACAATAAGACCCTTGAAATGCTCAGCCCTAGCCCTAATAGCAATAGGAAGAGCACCCTTGATGGGCTGTAAAGTACCATCCAGGCTCAATTCGCCCACCATCATATACTCTTTCAGATGATCTTCAGGAATATTACCATTGGCTCCCATAATGCCAATGGCCAAAGGAAGATCGAAACTACTTCCTTCTTTTCTCAAATCGGCCGGAGCTAGGTTGATGGTAATATCGGCTATAGGAAAGCGAAAACCGCTATACTGGAGCGCAGCAGCTATACGATCACGACTCTCTCTTACAGATTCGTCACCAAGTCCAGTGAGATGATACATCACACCTTTATTAAGACTTACTTCTACAGTTACCGTGGTAACTTCCAAGCCATTGACTGCGGCACAGTACGTTTTTACCAACATAAGCTCTCAGTATTAATAAGGTTATTGAAAAGCTCGCTACATCTAACGGAGCAACTGATCGAGCCTGCGATAAAGCTCTTGCTTATTGATGCTACGGGCAACTATTTTGCCATTCTGGAGAAGAATCACATCGGGCAAAGTAGATAATCCCAACTTAGCCATCGTTTTATCTTCCATCATATCTCCTTCACAAACCACCGGGCTTGTGATAGAATCACGTTTCAAATTATCCTTGCACTGATACTTACTGGCATCCAGGCAGATACCCATCAGACGGAGCTTGCCGTTAGACTTTTTCTGTCTTCTTTTCAACTCTCGCTGCATATCCTGGCTATCATAATTATAGGTAGCCCAAGTATATATCACAGCCACAGGAGCACTAGAAAGCTCGGCGTAAGAAATCAGCTTGCCATAGACATCATAAGCAGTAAAAGAAGGTAAAGCGCTGCCCACATTAGCCTTTCCCATCGCCTCAGCAGTTTTCTTCATCTGCGTAAAGAGTCTGTTTTTAGCCAAATCCTTATCCAAAATGCCCAAAAGAGAGTTTACTTTCTTATAATCTGGCGTAACATCGGCAAAGAAATAACGCTTGATGAGAAACAAACTAACTACGGAAGAAGGATTCTCCTTGATAAAATCCTCTGCTTGCTGCTTCTCCTGGGGAGGCGTAGCGCTGATAACGCTCTTGCGGAACTTAGACATCAACTCATTCGTCTTGGTGCCTTTCACTTCCATCTCCTTGAGGTGGGAAGCATCAGCCTTGATATCCACGGACTTGCCCGACTCAGCAAAGATAGGCTGCTCAGAGAAGTTAGGGAAAACAATCATGATGGTATAGCTGTCCTTACAAGGCTTTTCGAAAGTAAATCGACCACCAACTACCTTGATTGTATCGACACCCTCAAACCCTCCATCGGGACTATATGCATAAAACTCACCTTGATTCATATTCAAAAACTTGCCTTCAAGCTTAAAATAACCACTTCTAGTACCACAACTAGTAAGAAGAACTGAAACTAAAAATATAAGGAGATAAGCAAATTTTTTCATATTGAAAAATTTTAAGGGTGCCGCGAGCGGGACTCGAACCCGCACAGCCATTACTGGCCAAGGGATTTTAAGTCCCTCGTGTCTACCAATTCCACCATTGCGGCATGGTAAACGTTAAGAGTTAGAGCGGAAAACGGGACTCGGACCCGCGACCCCGACCTTGGCAAGGTCGTGCTCTACCAACTGAGCTATTTCCGCATAATTGCGAGTGCAAAGGTACAGTTATTTCTTCGTATCACCAAAGGTTTTACATTTTTTAAATAAAAATGAGCGCAAATTCTTCCCTTTTTCCTCTAATTGCCTACAGAAAGTATGCTTCCGATGCCTGCATAAGACACTCTATAGCGCATCAGAGCCTTGTCACCCTTGCCTTGCCCGCCCTCTGTTATCGTGCCATTTTCCAACGAATAAGTACGATGACATTTGGAGCAAATAACATACTGGCGATTTCCCGTCCAAGCCAAAGGATAGTTGGTTCCACCATACTGAAGGATGCAATTAGGGCACTGGCGATCCCAAGCCACAGGTCCATTGAAGTTGGACAAACCGAGAATAAAACCATTGTTCAGCGGATTCTTGGCATCACTGCCTGCTCCGAGATAGGAATAATTGGCATAATTTTCCTTAGCCGTGGAGAGCGTATAATCATCCGTCTGATTCTTGCCATCATTCAGGGTAGAATAGATGTGCCAAGCCCCATTCTTCTTCTGCGCACTAACCATTGTATAGACTCCAGCTCCATTGAGTGCTGTCTCTATACTTGTACCAGGATGCAACTCGGTGCGGAAGATAAACTGGCAAGGATACTGCGTACTAATGCTATTCTCCGCACCACAAGAAGAGAAAAAGAGCATGATGACCACCATCATGACCATCATGCTCTTCACCTTATTATATATATAAGAATCTTTCATTGTATATATTCTATCATTATATATAAGAATACCTTATACTAATAGTTTACTTACTTCATGAGATTCTTCTCGGCATTCTCCATGCGCTCAAAGTGGAACTCGGAGAGAGTTTTCTCCATCAATGCCTGAATCTGGTCATTGCAGAGATTGCCAATACTTCCTTCGTGGGTATGATGAATATCCTTGTTAGGCTTAAATTCACCTGCCTCAATCTCCAAGCCCACCTTCTTGTAAGCATCGCGGAATGGCATACCGTTAGCCGCAAGTTGGTTCACTTCCTCTACAGAGAACATAGGATCGTAACGAGGGTCATCGAGGATATGCTCATTTACCTCCATCTTATTGATGATGTAAGCCGCCATCTGAAGGCAGTCTTTCAACTCATCAAAGGCTGGAAGAAATACTTCCTTGATAATCTGAAGGTCACGGAAATAGCCCACAGGCAAGTTGTTCATGATGAGCATAACCTGCTGTGGCAGGCTCTGGAGCTTATTGCTCTTGGCGCGAATCAACTCGAATACGTCAGGGTTCTTCTTGTGAGGCATGATGCTGGAACCAGTGGTACACTCCTTAGGCAACTTCACAAAACCGAAGTTCTGGCAATTGAACATGCAGGCATCGAAAGCCATCTTTGCCAATGTACCAGCCACAGTAGCCATAGCGAATGCCACATTACGCTCCATCTTGCCACGTCCCATCTGTGCATAAACCACATTATAGTCCATGCTGTCAAAGCCCAGAAGCTCGGTAGTCATGGTGCGATTCAGAGGGAATGAGCTGCCATAGCCAGCCGCACTACCCAGAGGGTTGCGATTGGTCATGCGATAAGCAGCCTGGAGAAAAAGCATATCATCGGCAAGGCTCTCGGCATAAGCGCCAAACCACAAGCCGAATGATGAAGGCATAGCCACCTGGAGATGTGTATAACCAGGCATCAATACATTCTTATACTGATTGCTCTTCTGAATCAACTCATCAAAGAGAATCTTCACTGCGTCCACAATCTCCTTCAACTCATGACGAGTAAAGAGCTTGAGGTCTACCAAAACCTGGTCATTGCGAGAACGACCCGAGTGGATTTTCTTGCCCATATCACCCAACTTCTGGGTGAGCATCAGTTCTACTTGGGAATGTACATCCTCTACACCCTCCTCGATAACAAACTCGCCCTTATCGGCGATGGCATAGATATTCTTGAGCTCGGCAAGGAGTTGAGTCAGCTCATCTTTCTCCAAGAGCCCGATGCTCTGGAGCATAGTGATGTGAGCCATACTGCCCAATACATCATACTTGGCAAGATAGAGATCCAACTCACGGTCACGTCCCACGGTGAAGCGCTCGATTTCCTTGTTTACTTCAAAGTTCTTTTCCCAAAGTTTATGTGCCATTATTAATTCTTAATTATTAAATCTTAATTAATTCTAGTCCTGATATGGCACCATCGCCAAAGCATCAGCCACCTTTTCGATGCCTTCCTGCAAAGGTTTCTTCACCATACCCTTGATAAACATATTGAGCTCAGCCTTGATGGTAAGCTTCATCTTACATGAGAATTCTCCTGTAGGGAGCAGCTGTATCCAGAAATTGAATGGGATAGGGCTGTTCTCGGTCTCAAACTTGATTGTCTTAGGGAACTCACGGTCGATGATGCGCATCTTGACCTCACCCACCATAGGAGCCGAGATAGAAATGCTGTCAGAATCAAACTTCAGATCCTTGATCTTCTCCATCTCCTTGCGCTTATCCTCAGGGATTTGGTCTTTTACCTGCTCATATCTGTCCTTGAGCATCTGCAGATTGTTGAGATCGCTCAAAGTATTGAAAACAGATTCCTGCTTGTGAGGAATCTGCTTGATATTACTTTCAAATGTACTTGTACTCATCTATTTATAGTCGGATAAATGGGTATTACTTCTTCCAGTTGGCTGGGTCCTTGCGCCACTCGTGAAGCAACTCTACATCGCTCTGAGCAATATAGCCAGTCTCCAGAGCCTCTTCCACTACGTGCTCATAGTCGGTCAGGGTAACGAGCTTCACGTTAGCATCGGCAAAAGCCTTCTCGGCGATAGGGAAACCGTATGTATAGCTAGCCACCATACCGATAACCTCATTGCCATTCTGGCGAAGAGCCTCCACAGCCTTGAGTGAGCTACCACCAGTAGAAATCAAGTCCTCTACCACTACCACCTTAGCCTTAGGATCGAGCTGACCCTCGATGAGGTTTTGCATACCATGATCCTTTGGTTTTGAACGAACATAAACGAAAGGCAAGTTCAATTCGTCGGCAACCAATGCTCCCTGTGCGATGGCTCCAGTGGCAACACCAGCCACAGCATCAGCCTCTGGGAACTGCTCCAAGACAGCGTGTAACAACTCCAACTTCACATAGTTGCGGAGCTCTGGGAAGGAGAGAGTCTTGCGATTATCGCAATAGAATGGTGACTTCCAGCCAGAAGCCCATGTAAATGGATCGTTAGGCTGCAACTTGATAGCCTTAACTTTCAACAACTTAGATGCAAATTCTTTCTTTAGTTTGTCCATAATCATATAAGGATTAAAATGTTATTTTATTTGCAAAGGTACAATTCTTTTTGCAGATTAAGGTACTATTGAGGGTTAAATTGTTTTAACTCTCTGTTAATCCTACAGTAAGCACGCTAAATTTTACGTTTTCTGCCTTCATCAGCTCCTCACAACAAGCCAAAATAGTAGCTCCAGTGGTGCAAACATCGTCCACGATGAGCAGATGCTTGCCCTGCAAGTCAGCCTTGCCCGTAAGCCGGAATACTTGCTCCACATTCTCTCGACGCTGCCAACGACTCTTATGCGTCTGACTTTCCAGAAAAGATACTCGCTCCACGGCATCTTGCAAGATGGGGAGATGGCACACCTCACTCAGCCCATCAGCTATCATAACACACTGGTTATAACCACGTTCCTCTACTCTCCTCTTGGCTAGAGGAATAGGAATGATGGCATCTATTCCCTCAAAGAAATCCACCTGCTGGGCATACTTACCAAGCAGTCTGCCCAGAAATCGCCCCATATCGGGCTGCCCATTGTACTTAAGACTATAGATGGCTTGGGAGGAAGGGGTATGACTCTTGTAATAAAACAGCGCACAACTCCGCTCTATCGGCATCTGATGCCAAAACATCTTTGCCATATCATTTTCGGCAGGAGTTTTCCAAGTATCGGTAAAGGGCAGGGCTGAGAGGCAAGAAACACAAATATGCTCCTCGCTACCCCGCAAGCGAGCACCACAAACAGCGCACTTTTCAGGGATTGCCATGTCTAAAAGCCTTTGCAACAAGCTCTTACCCAACCACTTCATATACCTTTTATTCCATATCAAAGTCATCGTCCATACCCAGCTGGTCGATGCACTTGCGAATCAAGTCGATGCTATACCCCCTGCCCATGGCAAAACGAATAAGCTTCATCGAGCGCTCATAGTCGTTCTTAGCCTTGATGGTCTTATACTTATTCTTCAACAGTGGCAAGAGTGTCTCCATGTAGAGGTCGTCCTCTATCTCATCAAAGATAGGGTCGGAAATATCCTTGGGGATGCGTTTCATCCAGAGAGCTTGTTCCACTTTTCGGCGTCCCCACTTATTGTATTTTATCTTGTCATTGATAAAGAAACGGGCAAACCGCTCATCATCAATGAATTTCTTCTGTGTCAAGAACTCCATGTTTCTAGCGATGGCATCCTCCGAGAGCTCCCACTTCTTCATCTTGTCTATCATCTCTTGCGAGCAATGTTCCGACTGGGTGCAGAGGGTGGTGAGCTTCAAGAGTGCTTGCTGCTCAGTCATGGGTCGTTTAGCCCTCTTGGGCTTATTGTAACTTTCATATTCCATCATTTTACTCCTTTTCCATTTTTAAGCATTTCATCATTCTCTTCTTGCCAAAAGCATCCACCTTGGTCTCTATCTTAGCGTAGCTAAACTCACTGAGCATCAGTCGCATTTCCTCTTCATAGATAGGATTGATCTCGAAATAAAGACATCCACCGGGCTTCAGGGCAAGAGCTGCATACTGGGCGATGACTCGATAGAAGCGCAAGGGGTCGGCATCGGGCACGAAGAGAGCTATATCTGGCTCATAATCAAGTACATTCTTAGCCATGTCCTGTTTTTCCTTATCGCAGATGTAGGGCGGATTGCTCACGATGACATTCCACTTGCCTTGCTCTTTCTCGGCATCTCTCATCAGCTGCAAGGCATCTCGACACTTGATGCTTACATTCTTGGCTTCCAATGCCTTAGCATTTCCCCGAGCTATGCGCAGGGCATCTGCCGAAATGTCCCAGCCCTCTACTTCTGCATTCGGAATATCTAGCGCCAGGGTGATGGCGATGCATCCCGAACCCGTACAGATGTCTAGAATCTGCTTTCTTTGAGCCATCTCCGGGTTGGCATTGTCTGCTGCTTTGCCCTTACTATCTGCCTCTATCCATTGGCAGAGTTCGGCAGTTTCGGGGCGAGGGATGAGTACGCCAGGCTCCACATGGAAGGTTCTGCCTGCAAAATCTGCTTCCCCTAGGATGTATTGTACAGGTTCGGCATGTTGCAGTCTTCCGATGATAGCCTCTAGTTTTTCCCCCTCATCTGTGGACAGTTCGTTAACTTTTCCACAGATGATGTCGGTCAACGTCATACCATATTTCACATCAAGCACAGTGCGGACGATAGCTTGCGCTTCGCCAGCATCATATAGCGGGGTGAGTGATTGCCAAAGTTCTTGATACGTTTTCATCTACTATTGATTTGTGGACAAAGGTACACTTTTTTCTTGAAAACTTAATATAAAAAGGTGGAAAAGTTTGATAAATAACGAAAAAAAGGTGCAAACGAATCATCTGTATGTTTTCGCTTGCACCTTCATTTATAGTTTTCGGATTGTATCAGAAGTCAATCCTTTACTTCCTGATAACAATCTATCAATTACTTCTTGACAACGATCTTCTTGGTCTGACCATTAGACTTGATAATGTATACACCATTACCACTAATCTGGTTCACCTTCATACCGTTGAGGTTATAGATCACAACCTTGCCATCCTGCTGAGCAGCCTCGATGTCAGAGATGCCAGTGGTTGGGTCATCATATACCAGCTTAGCTTCTCCCTCAGCGTATGTAATCTTGATGTAGATATCGCCAGCTTCTTCCATTGACACCTTGAATTTAGATACAAAGTCGCCATTTGGAAGTTCCTCTTCTTCTGTAGGAATATAAGTTGTCCCATGCATTTTGGCAGCAAAAAATATCAAAATATCAGCTATTTTACCTTTTCGAGTGACATTTATTTGAGTTTTTGCTCCCATTTGGAGATATTTTATTACCTTTGTAATACAAAACAGATATGAACAATGGAACAAAATAAGATAGACGAAATGTATATGCGCCGCTGCCTGCAGTTGGCGAAGAATGGCAGACAGAATGCCAAACCTAACCCGATGGTGGGTGCCGTCATCGTGAGCGAAGATGGCAGAATCATTGGCGAGGGCTACCATGTGCGCTGCGGCGAGGGCCATGCCGAGGTGAATGCCTTTGCCTCTGTGAAGCCAGAGGATGAGCATCTGCTACCGGGAGCCACCATCTATGTGAGCTTGGAGCCCTGCTCCCATTATGGCAAGACTCCTCCCTGCGCCGACTTGGTGATCAGGAAGGGAGTGCGCCGCTGCGTATGTGGCTGCGTGGACCCCTTTGCCCAGGTGCAAGGCCGTGGCATCAAGAAGATTCGCGAGGCTGGCATCGAGGTTACCGTGGGCGTACTGGAGCAGGAATGCCTGGAGCTGAACAAGCGATTCATCACTTACAACACCCATCATCGCCCCTACATCATCCTGAAATGGGCACAAACAACCAATGGATACTTGGATAATGAGGGCAAGGGAATGGCCATCTCCACCCCATTCACCAAGATGCTTTCCCATAAGTTTAGAGCTGAGAATGATGCCATCTTGGTGGGCAGAATCACTGACGAGAGGGATCATAGCCAGCTGAATGTGCGCCACTGGAGCGGCAAGGATCCGATGCGCTTGGTCATCGACCGCCATCATCCATGCTTCGAGGGCTTAGATTTCAGCCAGAGCAATGAGGCTGTGTTGCAGCAAATCATGGAGCATCTATATAATAATAAGGTGCAATCCCTGATAGTGGAGGGGGGATCCATCACCCATCAGTCATTCCTGGATGCCCAGCTCTGGGATGAAATCCGCATAGAGACTGCCACTAGCAAGTATGTGGGAAGCGGCACCCCTGCCCCTCACCTACCCCAGAACATTCGCCCCGTGAGCCACGAGGAGTATGATGGAAACGTGATAGATACATACGAACGTCAAGAAAACTAACCCCGAAAAGGGTAATCATAAATTTCAAAGTTCAATTTTCAAAGTTCAAAGTAAAAAAGGATGAGCAATAGATTTACATCGCGCCTCAGCGACAATGATGATTTCAAGAGAGATGAGTTGATTCGTAAGATAGAGCATGCCGTGGAGCACATGACGCTCTCCGAGCTGGAAGCCCTATCCTACGATATGTTTACCAAGGGATATATCGAGGATTACTAAGGCACACCCCCAAATAAGCATACTAATAAGATGCATCATCTAATCGCCAGAATACTTCTGCGACAGATTGATAGATACAGAGTTCTAACCGCAGAACACCTCGTCCATCTGATAGCATAAGTTGGTGAATTGCTGGCAGAGATTGGGCGACCATTTCTTCATACCGAAGGCGGCTCTTTCTGCCATAAAATCATCATTATCCCACTCCTTGAAGTCTATATCCGAGAAGTAGCGGCGATACTCGCGCAGGGTATCGCCCGAAAAGGTATAGCGCTCATCGATGTCGCCAAACCACTCCCGGCTCATCATCTGGTGGGCAAAGGCATTGAAATTCTGGGTATCTCGCAGCAAATTGTGATGTTTCAGCACACACCATACACAGAACCAGTGGTTCTTGCGCGTAACCATATCCACCATCTTCTTCATTCTCTCCCTCAGCTGCTCCATATCTATAGGAGTGCCATTCTGTACGGAGAAGAATACCTGATTATTCAGAGTGGGCACGATGCGCTCAGGATGATACAGCGTGTAAAGCTCCTCCTCGATGAGATGCCACTTGACGGTGGCAGACAACAGTTGCTTCAGTTCATCGGCTGTGAAGTCGATGTGAATGAGTTGGGCTCCCAGCTGTCGGATGTCGCTCACATAGCGGGCAAAGGCGAGCTGCAAGTTTTGGGGCACCTCCTTGATGAGCTCCTTCCGGGCATCGAGCAGTTCATCTGCTGATAGCATCTTCACATTATTTATATATAGCAGCGTGGCAAAATATCGTTCTAGCTCCTCGGGGTACTCCTGCTGATATTGCTGCACACTCATTTCCATGAGTCGAGCCATCTGCTCCTCGCTCTTGGCAAGAGTGGTGAAGTGGCTCACTCGGCGAAAGTGGAGCCACAGATAACATGCCATGCTGTAGAGTTGGAAGAAATTCCAGAGCCTCTCCGCTGGTTTCACGCCCGGTATCTTGGTAGGCTTCAGTTTCTTGGTTACCAGTTTTTCTATCTCTTCTATATCCTTTACGTCCAATATCTTGCCATCCGTCAGATCATCATTTTCCAGATAATCATTGAGCAGCGGGATGAGCTCGGTCATTTCTATCGGAGCCCATTTGGTGCGATTGCCCTCGATGTAATGTCCCGCCCTCGATTCCTTTACAATGCGAGCCATGAGGGGCGTGAGATGGTTGCCCACCAGGATGTCTAGCTTGGAGCAGTGCTCCTCGTTGGCTTGCTTGCGCTGGTTGGCTATGTCGCTATGCTGCAAAGCGAGGTCTTGCACTGCCATGTGGCAGAGGCGGTTGGCCTTGGTGCAGAGCGAACGGATGTCGAATGTAAGTTCTTGTGGGCTATAGTCATCCCACCCTTCCATCAATACATGGAGCATACGATAGAAGTTATTCAGTTGTCGGTCGAAGACTTCGTAACTGAGCGCGTTATCTTCTGGATCTGTCTTCATATCTGATTGTAGTTGTTATTTTTATGAATGATGCTGCAAAGATACACTTTTTTCTTGAAACTGCCTCACTTTCTCCTTCTTTTCTATTCTTCTGTTCCACATTCTTCTTTTCCCCATTCTTTTCCCCGCTCCCCCATCCCTTTTCCCTACTTTTCAGTAAAGCAGGGGTAACGGGCAGGGAAAAGTTGCAAAACCTTTTTATATTGATTATCTTTGCACCCAGAAAGAAAATCCCAGTATTTCTAGGTGAATTGAAGATTTAACCTTCACTCTTCACCTAAGCAACGCAAGTAGCTATAATACAGAATGTTAGCGAGGTGAAGAGAGAATGCGGCTCTTCACCCACTCTTCACCTCTCTTCACCCTCCAAGGGGCAAGGCACAGATGCGGAGCCACTGAGCAGAAACATAGAATAATTTCTAATTAAAAATTCAACATAAGTATGAGTACAAATTTTTCAAATGCAAATCAGTCATCCATTGAGATGACAAGTATCGGATCAGCTATCTACCAGGTAGAGAGCTTCCTAGACGAGTTTTTCCGATTCCGCAGAAACATTGTAAGCGGCAAGTCGGAGTACATGGTAAGCCCTGAGAATGAGGAGGATAAACCTATTTGGAAGGTATTTACCTCCGAGGCTTTCAACTCTATCGTGCGCAAGGCCAAGAAACTGGGCATTGGCGGCAAGAAGTCGCCACGCCAAGACATCGAGGAGTACATCCACTCGGAGGATATCCCGGAGTTCGACCCTATCAAGGAGTATCTGGAGCATCTGCCTAAGTGGGATGGGCAGAATCATGTGGCGGCTCTCTTCGGCAGAATACCGGGCATCACGAGCGAGCAACTGAGCTGGCTCTCCACCTGGCTTCGCTCCTCAGTGGCCCACTGGCTCCAGATGGACATGCTGCATGGCAATGAGGCAGTGCCGGTGCTCATCGGACAGCAGGGCTGCGGCAAGAGTACCTTCGGCGTAAGACTCTTGCCCCAGCAGCTGCGCCAGTACTTCCTGGATCACATCAACTTCGGCAACAAGTTTGATACCGAGATGGCGCTCACCCACAATCTATATGTCAACATCGATGAGTTTGCCAACATGGGCCCATCCCAGCAAGGCAAGCTCAAGCAGCTACTCTCCAAGGTCAAGGTGAATGGTCGCCCCATCTTCGGAAAGAGCCAGGACGACCGTCGCCGATATGCCTCCTTCCTGGCCACCACCAACGATGAGCATCCGCTCTGCGATGCCACGGGTAGCCGCCGCTTCATCTGCATTCAGATACCAGCCGGTGAATATATAGCCAATGGCTCTGCCATCAATTATGACCAGCTCTATGCACAAGTAATGTATGAACTCAGGGATAATAATACCCCATATTGGTTTAGCAATGATGAGGTGGACCGCATACAGGAGAACAACCTGCCATTCTTCAAGACCGACGAGGTGGACAACATGGTGAAGAGCACCTTCCGCATCCCAGAGGAAGAGGAAGAGGGCAAGTGGTACATCAATTCGGAGATATTCGACAAGCTGCACTCCCTATACCCTACCCTGGAGAACAGCATGAGCTGCCGCATCAAGATAGGCAAGTGCCTGAAACTGATGGGCTGTCAGTCGAAGCATACCAAGCGAGGGCAGGCTTATCTCCTGATAGGTGAAGAGTAGGTGAAGAGTGGGTGAAGAGCCACGAGCACTCTTCACCCCTCGAATCCCCTTTATTTACTAGGGTTTCGGGAGAAAAGGTGAAGAGTGAAGGTAAAATCAGAGATTTATACTTCTACACCGATTTCCCCACTGTCAGACCGCTGCCTCCGCCAGACAGTACACTAGCGACATAGGCGCTAGTGGGCTGTCCCATAGGAATAGCCCTTGGTCCAGGCTCAGACAGTGCTTGTTAGTGCCTCTGCAGCGGTCTACTAAGACCATCTTTCCATCTTCAAATAATAATAATAAACATCTTTAATCAGCAACTTTTAAAATAGAATATCATTATGATCAACTACATCAGCAACGACATCCGATTCAGTTCCGTAGACACCGTATGCCACCACGAGGCATGCCCAGTACACCAACTTTGCGCCCGCTATGAGCGCTACCATGAGCTGGTAGCCAAGGAGCAAGCCTTCGCCATCCTCAATCCCCGCTTCCTGGAGTGCAGCGAAGAGGGCTGCAAGCATCGCCTCACCAAGAAGACCTTCCGCTTGGCAAGGGGATTCCAGCGCATGTTTGATACCGTCCCATCTGGCAATACCTACAAGTTCTGGCAGCGCACCCCCTATTATAGCGAGTCCACTTACTGCCGCGCTAAGCGTGGCGCCATCCCCATCGCCCCGGACATGCAGCAAGAGCTGCTCCAGCTGCTCCAGAAATATGGTGCCGACATCAGCATCGGATTTGACAGATATGAGGAGCAAGTGGGATATGAGGAAATCTAAGTAACAATCACCATAACATTGTATAAGCACTAAAAAAAGGAGAAGAGCCAGCTAGCTCTTCTCCTTTTATTTATTTGGTTAAATTATCAAGACTTCCCGCTTTTATCAAACCCTCAAATTGGATAGGGACAGGGTAATTATTAACATCACATTCTATGGATTCCTGAGAATCTAGCTGGAAACGAACTTTCCGAGGCATATTCTTACCCTTATAAGAAAGGAATACGCAATAGTAATGGCAGCCATCAGCCAACTTTGGACAAAAAGTTATACTCGGACCTAATCCTTGCAGAGTATCTGGTACATTAGTTAAACTATCCAGAGGAAAACTCTTCAAATAGCGACTAGACGATTTACCCTCTGCAAAACCAAGTTGCTTGTATGGAATATTCTCAAAATGACGAATTCCATAAAACTGACTAACTAAATTATTTGCCTGGTTGTCAAGCACTTCTATCTTTTTTACCTTATGTTCTATTCCTCCAAAATAAGGCTTAAATCCGATAATTGAAGTGTTGATTTTGGCATCTTGTAACTTTACTATCATGACGTAACAAGACACTTCGTTCTCCTGCAAACTATCTCCTTCTCCCAATCCTGGTGACGAAATCTTCTGCATTTCCACTCCAGCAACCCTATACGTCCATGGCGATGTCTGTCTATGAGTAAACAGATATATCCCCAATGCTATCACTAGTAAAACAGCAATTAGGGCTATTAATTTAATGATTATCAAAAATATTTTGCGCATCTCCATATCATTCATTAATTTATATGAAACGAAGCTCCCTTGATAGTTAATCCATTAACAGATAACCTTATGGGAGCATTTTTTACTTTAAAATTCACCTTCCCCTTTCCTAAATGTAAAGTTCCATTTTGAGGAATATCAGCTTTATTGCAAGCCAGCAGCACACTATAGTGGTGCATTTTTTGACCGCTCTTTTCCGACAGATGATTAATAATTTCTGGAACATATTGCAAAGCCTCCGTAGCCGTACATCTGTAATAGGAATCAAAGGATACTTTTGCATAAGAAAATCCATTGATAATTTGCACGCATCGCAGTTGTTCGTTCATATTATGTCCTTGCTTATCCAGTATATCTAAAGATTTTACTGGGTCTGCGATTCCTTCATCATATGGTTGACAATCGGAAATAGTCTTCTTTATTTTGGCATTGTCTAGCACAATACTCAATATATAATAGTTGGTAAGAGAAGAGTCTTTTGATTTTTCTCCATAGCTATCCTCGATTTCTACACGCTGCATTTCAACATGAGAAATGCAGTATTGAGAAGGATATTCCTTTATGCTTCCGATTATCATAAAACAGACCATCAGAGTCACAAAGAATCCAATTGTAATAAAATACAGTTTCTTCATTCGATTATCGTTTTATTTTTAAAGATTCCTTTACATTATTGCGAATTTTACATTTTATCTTGCGTTTTTCTAACGTCATTACCATTTCGTTAGGAATAAGCGTATTTGGAAGAGTATAGATAATGCAAATTTGACGCATACCATTAACTCTGTCAAACTCTTGTAAATCTGTATTTAAGGAATTTAATACTGTCCTCAAGTCTGAAATTGTCTCCCAATTGTGCCTACTACAATAGTTCAAATCCGAAGGCTCATCCCAATATCTCCAGTTGACCATTGCGCAATCAAATGCCCCAGATATATCTTTTCCATTAATATCCTTAACTGCAACTGATACCACAGAGTCTTTAATTCCATTCATATAATGAAGTAAAGGGTAATGCTTTGACTGAACGTCTTCATCACTCAATCTTATTTTCATTAGATACTTTTTGAGAGTCATTGAGTCTTGCCCAAAAGTAACTCTTTCCATCTCAATACTTTCAATTTTGTATTTGAATGGTATATCCGTAGTTTTAAAGAAGCTATTGTACACAAACAATATCATGTAACTTCCCACTGCTAGCACTATAGCAAGCAAAAATATATTCCTAATTTTTAAAATTTTATTAACTTTCATCATTTTAATTTATTTATTTTAGAGCAAAAATAGCAAATAAATTAGAATAAACCAAATGATTTTCTATATATTATGGTCTAATGTAATATGGCGCAAAGTATTTGTTACATACGACAAAATACATTGTGAAACTATGAGGAAATCTCATAGAAACGTGTAAAAAAATATAATTTTTCTTCTCATATAATAGATGTAAAAGAGCTTTTTATTACTTTTGTGGGTGATAAACAACCAGAAAGTTTAAAAACCGATATTAAAAGAAATAGATTATGCGTGTAATTATCGAAAAAGATTATGATAAGATGTCCAAGTGGGCAGCTAATCATGTAGTAGAGACTATCAACAAGTTTCAGCCATCTGCCGAGCGCCCATTCGTATTGGGATTGCCTACGGGTTCTTCCCCCCAGGGCATGTATGCCGAGCTGGTGAAGGCAGTGAAGGAGGGACGAGTATCATTCAAGCACGTCTTGACATTCAATATGGACGAATACGTGGGCTTGCCAGAGGAGCATCCGGAGAGCTACCATTCGTTTATGGCCACCAACTTGTTCAATCACATCGACTGCCCCAAGGAGAATATTCATATCCTGAATGGCAATGCGGAGAATCTGGAAGAGGAATGCCGCCACTATGAGCAGATGATAGCAGATGCGGGGGGCATAGACCTCTTCATCGGAGGCATCGGTCCGGATGGCCACATCGCCTTCAATGAGCCATTCTCTTCGCTCACCTCTCGCACCCGTGTGAAGACGCTCACCACCGATACTCGCATAGCCAACTCTCGCTTCTTCGACAATGACCCAGAGCAGGTGCCAAGTCTTGCCCTGACCGTGGGCGTGGGCACCGTGATGGATGCCAAGGAGGTGATGATACTCTGCAATGGTCACAACAAGGCTCGCGCCCTGCAGGCTGCCATCGAGGGTCCTGTGACACAGGCTTGGACCATCAGCGCCCTGCAGCTGCACAAGCATGGCATCATCGTATGTGATGAAATGGCTACCGACGAGCTGAAGGTGGGCACTTATCGCTACTTCAAGGATATAGAGAAACTATAATCAAAAAAAATAAAGTTCATAAGTTAGTGAGACCACTAACTTATGAACTTTATTTATATTATTTTGTATATCAGCTACTTCGCTGTATATTTTCCCTACTTATTTCACGATAGAAGAGACAGGATTTCTGACTCCCTTCATGCCTACCAGGAATGCCTTGGCTGAACCAAACTTGAGGAACATATCCAGACGCACTGGCACATGATTGTCATCATCTGTAACATAGAAATCTACTATCTTCTTGTATTTTCCATTCTCATACTCCTGATAAGCCAGGCGCAGACAGCGGTATTTCACACCATTATCTGCCTTGATGGTTACCTTGCCGGCAAACTTGATCTGGGCAGGAGTGCGATTCTTGCCATCGGCTATTGGGAACTTAACCACGTAGCCCTTCTTCCAGTTGGATGGGTCGAAACTACGGGCACGGAGGAAGATATTCATCATGTCAAACACACAGTCGTCATAAGACACCTTCTTCCAGGCATGCTTGCCATCACTCTGCAAGCGATGCTGACGCAGATGACACTTGCCCCCAGAGTAGCTATAGAATACCTCATCCACCGTATAGCGCCTGCCCTCACGAGCTCCCTTGCGAAAGTAGAGAGGCGCCAAGTCGGTACCGCTATAGCAAAGCAAGGTATCGCGAAGCACAAAGAAATCGTCTACCTTCTTATTGCCACGAGTTACGAGCGAACCACGATAGGCAGGCTTTCCCTTATGCGTGCTCTGCACGATAGACATGCTGGCATTACCAGCTTTGACCCATACAAACTTCCAGTTGTAATACAGATTGTAGGTGAGAAACTCGCCCGACTTGAACGCTGTATTGCGGAAAGTACACTGAGCCTGCACCGAGGTGCTGACCAAGAGTAGCAATGCTGCTATCCATAATGTCTTAATTGTCTTCATATCTCATTACATTTTAGGAATGTACTCTATGCCAAGTTTCTTGGCACGCTGTGCATTCTGGTTCTTAATCTTCTTTTCCTTCTCTGGCTTCTGCTTGGTGATGGCACTAGGCTTCTGCTTGGAGAGTTCGCGAGCCTCGGGGTCCCAGCTCTCCGTCAAGTCCCACTTGGCCTTGCATTCTATCTGCTCGGGATAGTAATATACCTCCTCGGCTTGCTCATCCTTGTCATAGCAGCCCGTATCCCACTTGCCATTGTTGTTGCGGTCCACTATCAGGCGCATATAATACTTCTCTGGCTTGAGATAATAGAATTCTGCCACGCCATTGGATGCCTTCACCGTCTTCACCACCTGGTCTTGGGCATTGAGCAGCTGCACCAGCAGTGGCTGGTCATTGAGGCTGGTGATGTTGACAAGCAATGTGCCATAAGTATCGAGCGAATTGACCTTAAATCCCTGCTTGATAGGCTTGGATGCCAATCCATAAATATCCTGGAATGCAGCCGAATCTACCTCCAAGCTATACTCGATGTCTGGGCGCCACTCCCCTCGCAGCTCATACCGGCGATTACCTATCTCATTAAATTCGAATGGTGCCCGATACCAGAGCGTATCATGCTTGGCATAGAGATGGATGCCCGATGTATCTACCTTCTCCAATGGAGTATCAAAACTGAAGGAGATGTTCTTGTCTGGATCTAGCTGAGATGACACACTGACCTGAACATCAAGCGGTTTCACTGCCATCACGCTATCGTATGGCTGCCCTTTCTTCTTCAGTTTCTCCTGCTTCTTGGTCCAGTCGGCAAGTTCCTTCTCCTTAGCTTTCAGTCGCTTGGCGTATGGTTCCTTCGACAGGATATCGAGGGTATCTATCTGCTCATGCAGCACGCCCGTGCTATCCGACATGCGGTAAGTGAGCTGTATGCTCAGCGTGTCTTGATTGACCAGCGCCGTATCGCGAAGCCAGTAAGTCAGGGTATCATTGCGCAGGGATGGCTCTAGGATAAAGGCATTCTGCTCATTGAAATTGAGTCCCTTGATCTGAGGCAAGATAGAGTCGCCATAACTATAGAAGAGGGTAAAGTTATTTGCCTTCTTGCGCTCTGCCTTCAAGAAATATCTATCAGTCAATGGCTCGGTAAAAGCTCTCAGCACGATATCATCTGGCAAGAAATGAGTATAGTTTACCTGAGCTATCGACTTGATGTGGAGCGAATCGAGCCAAGTAGTATCCTGGCGCACATCGGGTTTGCTGGATGGAACTATCAAATCGTGAGAGAAAGCTATCTTCTCGCTCTTCTGATTGAACATATAGTTGCCATCCATATCCTGCAAGGCATAGATGCGATAAGTGCCTGGCGCCACACCCTTGATGACAAATCGACCACGGCTATCCGTGCGGCTCACACGCAGCATCGGCTTGGTCTTGAAGGCAGAGTCGGCATGGTCTAGATACAATCCCACCAAGATGCCCTTGATAGGCTCCAGATTCTCTGACTCAAGCACATAGCCCGATACCTCCATGGTGTCGATGGCTTCGCCCGTAGAGAAACTATAGGTATAGTTGCCCAATGGATTGCCCTCATTATTGTCGCTAATGGCATCGGAGAAGTCGATGGTATACGTGGTGTTAGGCTTCAGGGAGTCGACCAATGAAACCTGTATGCGCTTGCCCGTGCCCTTGATTTCAGGGGCTTCAAGCTGCGGTGGCGATACCACCACCTTCTCGGTAGGATTGTCTACCTTGATAAACTCGTCAAAGTAGATGTTCACCTTCTTCTCCCTGACATTGACAGCACCATCGGCAGGTGAGGCACCTATCACATGAGGCGGTGTCTCATCAAACCATCCGCCATCGGGCTGCCCCATCTTGGCACAGGAAGCCAATAGCAGGAAGGCTATCACGTAGAAAGGCAGAAACAAGGAGTTGCCCTTCAACTTACTCTGGATATCATGAAAGTTGATCATTCTTATCTATCTTAATCATTACTTATTCATCATGAGCATCTCGTCGATGTTCTTACGACTATTGCTCAGACGAGGAATCTTGTGCTGTCCGCCCAGCTTGCCCTTGCTCTTGAGCCAGTCATTGAAGAGTCCTGGCTTAGCCTTCACTATCTCCAGATGCTGGAGTGTGACATCGTGGAATCGCTTGGCCTCATAATCGCTATTGATTTCCTGCAACTTATGGTCAAGGAGGCTAGCAAATTCGTCCAAATTCTCTGGTTCCTCAGAGAACTCTATCAACCACTGATGGCGACACTTGGCATTGCTATCCATATACACTGGAGCTGCCGTATATTCAGCCACCTGGGCTCCCGTCTTCTCACAGGCATAGGCAAGTCCCTTCTCGGCATTGTCCATGATGAGCTCCTCGCCAAAGGCATTGATGAAGTACTTGGTGCGGCCCGTGATGACAAACTTATAAGGATTCTTGCTCGTAAACTGCACGGTATCTCCTATCATATATCGCCACAATCCGCAAGATGTGGTAATCACCATGGCATAATTCTTGCCTACTTCCACATCCCACAGAGGCACTACCGAAGGATTGTCAGTGCCAAATTCATCCATTGGGATAAACTCATAGAACACGTCATAATCTATCATCAATGACATGGCTGGGTCAGTAGGATCATCTTGCAAACCGAAGAATCCCTCGCTGGCATTATAAGTCTCCATATAATGCATATTAGGAGATGTGATGAGCTGCTCATATTGCTTGCGATAAGGAGTGAAGGCGATGCCACCATGGAAGAACACCTCCAAGTTAGGCCATACCTCCTCCAGATGCTGCTTGCCCGAAAGCTCCATGACACGTACCAATACACTGAGCATCCAGCTAGGCACACCCGAGATATTGGTTACGTTCTTGTTCATCGTTTCGCGAGCTATCTGGTCGCGCTTCACCTCAAAGTCGCTCAAGAGCGCAGTTTGCTTCTTAGGAACGCGCACCATATTGGCAAGCGGATTGATATTCTCGATGAGAATGGCACTCAAATCGCCCACCAAACTGCCAGATACATTATAATTAGGTGAATGACTGCCACCCAATATCAGGCTCTTTCCATCAAAGATCTTGCTATTAGGATTGTTGCGCAAGTAGAGAGCCACTGCGTCAAAACCACCACGATAATGGATATTGTGCAATCCATCGTGGGATACAGGGATAAACTTACTCTTATCATTCGTGGTACCTGATGACTTGGCATACCACTTCACAGTGCCTGGCCATAGGATATCCTTCTCGCCATGGCGCATACGGTCGATGTCGCCCTTCAACTCCTCGTAGGTATTGACAGGCACATTCTTGACAAATTTTTCGTAATTATTGGTAGTGTTTAGTAGATGCTTTACACCATATTCAGTATTTTTACCTTTTTCCAAAAGGCGCATCAGTACTTCATGCTGCAGGGATTCTGCATCATTAACATACTTCTCCAAGCTCTTCTGACGAGGCTTGAATACATTACTTACTATAGTTGTTAAACTCATATCTAGATATATATATCATTTAAGTAGATGCAAAATTAATTTAAACTTTCGATATAGAGAAAGTTTTTACTATTTTTTAATACAAAAGGGAAATATAAGCGAATAACAAGAAAAGATAAAACACTTATTTAGAAACAAAAAAGGCTCTCATGAGTCTCACCTATCCTCTTTTGGGGAAAGATGACTACTGATGAGAGCCTTCTTCTAAATAATAGTTTGACCGGAAGTCAAAGGACATCCCTTTCTTCCTTATGCTTCCTCAGCAAAGGCAGCAGCCTCGGCAGCTGCAATAATATCCTCCTTGGACATCTCCTTAGGTTGGGCGGAGATGTCGCTCAAGTCAAACTCATCTGTCTCGGCAGCCACTTCCTCCTGAGCAGCTACTATTTCCTTCTGTTCATCATCAGCCATAGACGACTTTTCTGAATAAACTTCCTCCTTAAACACATTGACGTGCTTCTCTTCTACTAAAGTTTCATCAGAAGTCTGGGTGATGATGAAATCATCCTGTACCTCAGTGCTTGGCACATTCTCTACAGGTTCTTCTTCCATCTTTGTACGATTAGCCTTGGCTGTAAACACAGCGTCGATAAACTGAGGTTCCTTGCGCAGACGTTCCAGGGTAAGCTTAGAAGCCACTTGCTGGCTCTCCTTCTTGGAATATCCATTGCCTGCTCCACCTTCTACGCCCTCCATCACAGCCTGATAAGTAAATACAGGGCTGCCATTGTTATCCTTCTGCTGGTTGAGCATGACGAAGTCAAGTTTCACGCGGTTTTTCTGGCTCCATTCGATCAGTTTGCTCTTGAAGTTAACCTCCTTGTAAGCCACCTTGTCGATGTTTATCATTTGTGCCAGGATGCGCTTCTGCATAAAATACATACACGCATTGTATCCGCGATCCAAGTAGACAGCACCCACCAAAGCCTCGAAAGCATTTCCTCCCATATAACTATTATGAGAAGAACTGTGTCCGTTAGATAATATCAGCTGGTTGATGCCCATCTCCTGGGCCAACTTATTGAGTGTATCACGCTGCACTAGCTTACTTCGGGTATTGGTCAAGAATCCCTCACGCTTGCCAGGAAAGTGTTGATACACAATGTCGCCTACCACAGCATCCAGTACAGCATCGCCCAAGAACTCCAAGCGCTCGTTGTTAACGGGTTTTCCCTTGGCATTGCGATGCATAATGCTCTTATGCATTAAGGCTAGCTTATAATAACTGATGTCATGAGGATAGAAACCTAGGATATCATACAAAGACAAATAAAGCTCTTTATCCTTGCGGAAAGAGAGCTTTATTCTATCTATAAAATTATTCAGCATACTTCTTGAATACTACACAGCAGTTGTGACCACCGAATCCGAAAGTATTGCTCAATGCAGCACGAACCTCACGCTTCTGAGCTTTGTTGAAGGTAAAGTTCAAGTTGTAATCGAGCTCTGGATCCTCATCACCCTCTTCGTGGTTGATAGTAGGAGGAACGATATCGTTCTTCACACTAAGAACACAAGCCATAGCCTCTACTGCACCAGCAGCACCGAGGAGGTGACCAGTCATTGACTTGGTAGAACTGATGTTGAGCTTGTAAGCAGCATCACCGAAGACTGCCTTGATAGCCTTAGCCTCAGAGATATCACCTACGTGGGTAGATGTACCGTGAACATTGATATAGTCAATGTCCTCTGGCTTCAGATTGGCATCAGCAAGTGCGCGCTCCATAACGAGCTTAGCACCAAGACCCTCAGGATGAGATGCTGTGATGTGATAAGCGTCAGCACTCTCGCCCTCACCTACCATCTCAGCATAAATCTTCGCACCACGAGCCTTAGCGTGCTCAAGCTCCTCGAGAATCAAGCAGCCAGCACCCTCGCCCATGATAAATCCATCACGGCTTGCGCTGAATGGACGTGAAGCATGCTCAGGGTCATCATTACGTGTTGACAGTGCGTGCATAGCATTGAAACCACCAACACCACAAGCGCAAATAGCTGCCTCTGCACCACCGCTAACGATGATGTTTGCCTTACCAAGACGAATCAAGTTGAAGGCATCAGCCAATGCATTACTTGAAGATGCACAAGCAGATGTTGTAGTATAGTTTGGTCCGTGGAATCCGAAGTGGATAGAAATCTGACCAGAAGCGATATCTGCAATCATCTTAGGGATGAAGAATGGATTGAACTTAGGACCGTTCTCCTCGTGAGTAGCATAGTACTTCACCTCATCCTCGAAAGTCTTGATACCACCGATACCTACACCGAATACAACGCCTACGTTGTTCAAGTCTTCCTTCTCAAGATCGATGTTTGCGTCCTTTACACCCTGCATAGCGGCAATCATAGCCAACTGAGTGTAACGGTCAAGCTTGCGAGCTTCCTTACGATCAATCCATTCATTGATGTTCAGGTCTTTTACCTCGCAAGCGAACTTGGTCTTGAAAAGGGTTGTATCGAAATGAGTAATAGGGGCAGCACCACTCTTACCAGCAAGCAAGTTATTCCAAGTTTCCTCAGGATTATTACCTACTGGAGTCACAGCGCCGAGACCTGTTACAACAACTCTCTTTAATTCCATTTATAAATTTTTAGTTGCTAAAATTACTTAGCGTTCTCCTCGATATAAGCGATAGCATCACCTACAGTAGCAATCTTCTCAGCCTTATCGTCTGGGATAGAGATAGAGAACTCCTTCTCGAACTCCATGATCAACTCTACTGTATCCAATGAATCTGCACCGAGATCGTTTGTGAAGCTTGCCTCTGGCTTAACTTCTGCCTCATCAACACCGAGCTTATCAACGATAATTGCCTTTACTTTGCTTTCAATTTCTGACATAATTGTAACTTTTAAAATGTTTATAAATTAATTTCTAATTAAAAATTCGAGTGCAAAGGAACACATTTTTTTTAATATAAGCAAATATTTTAGGGAAAAATATGCATTTTGGTGCACAATTACCCCCTAATTGTGCATTTTTTTCGCCTTTTTTCTCTTTTTTGTTGGCTCTTTGCGATAATTTTAGTACTTTTGTGCAGTATTTAATTAAACATTTCAAACCCATCATGACATTTACAGAAAACGCCAACAAGATTTTTAATCAGGCGATAGCCGATTATCACATCAAAGATAACATTGATACTCCTATCAATAATCCATACGCAGAGGGTACTATCGAGAACCGTCTCTATCTAAAATGTTGGATTGATACAGTACAGTGGCACTTCGAGGACATCATCCGCGACCCAAAGATTGACCCTGCCGAGGCTTTGGTATTAAAGCGCCGCATCGACAAGAGCAACCAGGATCGCACAGACCTCGTGGAGCAGATTGACTCTTACTTCCGCGAGACTTATAAGGACGTAAAGGTACAGGCTGATGCTCGCATCAACACCGAGAGCCCAGCTTGGGCTGTGGATCGTCTGAGCATCCTTGCCCTCAAGATCTATCACATGAAGGAGCAAGTGGAGCGCCCTGAGGCTTCGGCTGAGCACAAGGCTAAGTGCCAGGCCAAGCTCGACGTATTGCTCGAGCAGCAGGTAGACCTCAGCACTGCCATCGACCAACTACTGGAAGACATCGAGGCTGGACGCAAGTACATGAAGGTATATCGACAGATGAAGATGTATAACGATCCATCTACCAATCCAATACTCTACAATCAGAAATAATGATAGCACATGGGTAAGATGAGTTTGAAATTCAAGCTCATCTTACACCTTATTATATATAAAGAAAAAGCGAAATGAAGACAGAGCATATACTTGTAATTAGATTTTCGGCCATGGGCGATGTAGCCATGACCGTTCCGGTGGTATATTCACTAGCCATGCAATATCCGCACGTCAGAGTAACAGTGCTCAGCAGACCTTTCGCTCGACCATTCTTTGAAAATCTTGCTCCAAACGTAGGTTTCATGGAAGCTGACATCAAGGGCGAGTATAAAGGAGTAAAAGGACTCAACGCCCTCTATCGCCGCTTGATAGCCAAGCAGTTTACTGCCATCGCCGACCTACATAGCGTGCTACGCTCCGATTATCTAAGAATGAGATTCAATCTAGCCAATTTCAAGGTGGCTCATATCGACAAGCACCGCAAAGGAAAGAGAAAGCTGGTGGCAGCATCTGACAAAAAACTAGAGCAGCAACCCACATCATTCCAAAACTATGCCGATGTTTTTGCACAGTTGGGTTATCCTATCCACATGAATTTCACTTCTATCTATGGGGATAAGCAAGGCAATCTTGCCACATTGCCACAAGAAGTATTTAGAGTGGGGGATAGTTCTATCTCGCTGGAAGACAAGCATGTAACGGAACCTTGGATAGGTATAGCCCCATTTGCAGCCCACGAAGGAAAGATATATCCCGTACAATTGATGGAGAAAGTTATCCAACGACTTATCCACAATCATCCTCAGTGCCATATCTTCCTATTTGGAGGCGGTACCAATGAAACCCCAGTTATGAACGAATGGGCAGAGAAATATCCATCCGTTATCAATGCCTCCTCCCATCTTCATGGACTTCAGCAAGAACTCATTCTGATGAGCCATCTTCATGTGATGCTCAGCATGGACAGCGCCAATATGCATCTTGCCTCACTTGTCAACACCCCTGTGGTGAGCATCTGGGGAGCCACCCATCCTTACGCAGGCTTCATGGGATGGCATCAAGAACCAGCCAATGCCGTGCAGCTCGACTTGCCTTGCCGTCCTTGCAGCATCTATGGCAACAAGCCATGTATGCGTGGCGACTTTGCCTGCATGAAGAATATATCACCAGAACTCGTGGTGGAAAAGATTGATAAAGTGCTTAATCAATTATAGAAAAAACAAATTACGACGTAACATAACACAAAGAGCAAACTTCTGCACCAATCAAGTGGAGGAGTTTGCTCTTTTTTATTTATCCACAAAACCGTGGAAAAGTATACGCAAAACTCACTTAATAACTTTTTAATAACTTGGCAAATATCCACAGCTCACATCTTTCAACCCCCTAAATGAGGATATCCACAGGGTTATTATTAAGTTTTAAGAAAGATTTTCGCAGTTTTTTACAGAAAAAAGATATAAACTTATTAACTTTGCACCGAATTGGGGAAATGTTGATAAAATAGTTAAAGCATTATGAGCCAAGAATAAGATATAAAAGCCCTGTGCTGATAACTCGGGATAAGACTTGGATAACGAAAAGAGCGAACAAAAACAAAGAAATTTATCCACTTATCCACGGCATATCATCATACCTATATTCTCTTTTTTAAAATAAGAAATAAAAGAATAAATATATTAATGTTATGGTGAAAAAAGAATGGATAGAGAAAGGTTATGTTGACGAACCCGTTGACGAGACCTTAGACTTGAAGGCTGAAATCAGAAAGCTTTGCAAGGAGAAAGATGCAATCATCCTAGCTCACTACTATACGGTAGGAGAGATACAGGATATAGCCGACTTTGTTGGCGATTCCCTGGCTTTGGCCCGCAAGGCTGCCGAGACCGACGCCAGGGTGATGGTAATGTGTGGTGTTCATTTCATGGCTGAGACTTGCAAGCTCTTGAGCCCTGACAAGACTGTGCTTTGCCCAGACTTGAATGCCGGCTGTTCGCTTGCCGATAGCTGCAAGGCAGAGGATTTGAAGAAATATAAGGAAGAGCATCCTGGCTATAAGGTAGTGAGCTATGTAAATACTACTGCAGCCGTGAAGGCTCTGACCGACTGTGTTGTGACCAGCGGCAATGCCAAGAAAGTGATTGATGCTTTTCCACAGGATGAGAAAATTATCTTTGGTCCCGACTATAATCTGGGCAACTATATCAATAGTGTTACAGGAAGAAACATGCTGCTTTGGAATGGTGGCTGCCATGTACACGAGAAATTCTCTGTAGAGGCTATCATCAAATTGAAGCAGGAGCATCCTGATGCTGTTGTGATGGCTCACCTGGAGTGCAAGGCTCCTGTGCTTGCCGTAGCCGATGTGAAGGGTTCTACAGCCACCATGTTGCATTATGCCCAGGAACATCCGGAAATCAAGGAGTATATCATCGCCACAGAGGCTGGTATCTTGCATGAGTTGGAGCGCAATTGTCCTAATGTCATCTTCTATCCTGTTCCGCCAGAGGTAAGCGAGGGTGGAGTAGGCTGCAGCTGCAATGAGTGTGAGTATATGAAGATGAACTCATTGAAGAAAATCTATAATTGTCTGAAGTTTGGCTGGCCTACGGTTGAAGTGGCAGAAGAAATCGCCAAGGATGCCGTAAAGCCAATCGAGAAAATGCTTTCTCTCTCATAAATTGATCCAGAAGTTCCGTTCTGCGAATAATGAACGCTAGCCACATTCCGTAGAACGGAACTTTTTCCTCATAATTTATATTAGGTACTGAAGTTTCGCATATGGGGAAGTTAAGAAAAAGTTAGAGGAACATAACCATTAGATAAACAAATAAATAACTTAGTCATGAATGCAAAATTAATCACTCCCATTCTGGCTTTATGCTGCCTGCCTTTGTCGGCGAAAGTATATACCGTTCAATCATTATTAGGTGATATGGTTGTCAACATCAATGTGGATAAGTCGATAACTTGGGATATCACCAAGGGGAAAACTCTGGTTTTGAAACCTTCCGTTATCTCCTTACAAACTGATAGACAGACCTTTGGCGTGAATCCTAAAGTGCGCAAGGTTACCGTTCATAATTATAAGAACGATGATAATGGTGGCTATCAGCAATTGCTTCTTTCCTGCAACGGATATGATGTGGAATTCCGGGTTTATCTGAATGCTGCTGCTTATCGCATCATTCCTAAGAAAATGATCAACAAGGTTGTTAATGAAACTTCCGAGTATCGCTTTGCCGGCGATTATCAAAGTTTTGTACCCTACGTAAATGATAATCGGGGAGGGGAGCGCTGGTGTTATTCCTTCGAATCTTATTATGACGAGGCTCCACTGTCTAAGATGTATCAGGATTCTCTTGCCATTACCCCTCTTGCTGTTTGCTTACCTGAAGGGAAGAAGGCTGTAGTAATGGAGTCTGATGTGGAAAACTATCCGGGTATGTATCTTTTGAAGGGTACTTCTACTACAGCTTCAGTATCTCATGCTTCTTCCGCTTATTCGCTGCATGCAGCCTTTCCTCCTTATCCGTTAAAGGAGGAGATAGGTGGATATAACCGTTTGAATCTGGTACCCACAGAGCGTGCCAATTATATAGCAGAAAAGGTAACTCGGTTGCCTTGGCGCATTGTATTGGTAACAGATGAAGACAAGCAGTTGGTGGGTAACGATATAGCCAAACTGTTGGGACCTCAGTGTAGAATCAAGGATACCTCGTGGATCAAGCCAGGAAAAGTGGCTTGGGATTGGTGGAATAATACCAATATCACTGGTGTTGACTTCCGTGCAGGGATAAATACCGAAACTTATAAGTACTTTGTGGATTTCGCCAAGAAGAATGGCTTGGAGTATATCATCATCGATGAGGGATGGAGCGACCCTGAGGATTTGCTCATCTTCTCAGACAAGATGGATATGGCGGGCATCATCGATTATGCCAAGCAGAATGGGGTAGGAGTGATCCTCTGGTCTTCATGGCGCAATTTGATTCAGCGTGGTCATGAGAAGATGGAGGAAATCATGAAGCATTATGGAGATATGGGTGTCAAGGGATTCAAGGTGGATTTCTTTGACCGGGATGACCAGAAGGCCATCAATTCTGTATACGAGGTAGCTGCATGTGCAGCAAAGCATCATCTTTTGCTCGATCTCCATGGCATGCGCCCGTTTGGCGTACAGTTTGCTTATCCTAACATCGTGAATTTTGAGGGTGTGAAGGGCTTGGAGAATTCCAAGTGGGAGCCTCGTGTAGGTGATGGTCCTTTGCACGATCAGCCACGTTATGATGTGACGATTCCTTTCCTCCGTGCCTTGCCAGGTAGTTTCGACTATACACCTGGAGCCATGGTGAATGCCGTTCGCTCGCAGTTCTTCGGCAATAACGACCATCCGATGAGCCAGGGCACAAGAGTTCACCAGATGGCAATGTATACCATCTTTGATGCTCCTTTGCAGATGCTTGCCGACAGTCCAACGAAGTATATGCAAAATCAGGAGTGTACTGATTTCATAGCGCAGATACCAACTGTTTACGATCAGGTGGTTCCTTTGGATGGCAAACTGGGCGAATATGTGGTAGTAGCCAAGAGAAAGGGTGCCAGATGGTATATTGCTGCGATGAACAATTGGCAGGCTCGTGACCTTACTGTCGACCTTTCCCTATTAATAAAAATGAATGAGAAGACCAATAAATTGGAAAAACTGAATGGCAGGGCAAATATCTTTGCCGATGGAATTAATGCCGATCGTGAGGCTACTGATTATAAACATACTTATCAACAAGTTACCAACAGTGATAAGTTGCAGATACATCTGGCTCCAGGTGGCGGCTGGACAGCTATAGTAGAATAGAGAAAAAGGAACTCATGATTTACTCATGGGTTCCTAAAATCTTTTGATAAAACTGTTCATAACTTCTTGCCACCTTGATATACTCATGGTGCTTATTCACGTATTCGATACTGTCTTTCCTGAGCTGTGGTATCAGCTCAGGATGCAGTACGAGTCGTTCAAGTTCTTCGTACACGCTTTCATAGCAGGGCTGAACATTGATGATAGGTTTCAGCTTATCTTCGTGTATAATCTTATAATTCTCCGGTTCTCCACCTCCCACACAGATGATTCCCCTGGCCATTGCTTCCAGTGGATTCATGGATGGGGTGTAGCTGTAGAGCTGGTCTAGGATGGCATCGCTGCCATTCATCATTTCCACATATTCTTTAAAGGGGATGTTTTCTGCTATCCTTAGTTCTACCTTTTCTGGATATTTCTTCTGGATGGCTTGGGCAGCTTTCAGCATGATGTCGGTGCCTTTGTATTCGCTTCTGCTTTTGTTGATACCGATGAATAGTTTTACCTTTTCTGGTATGCTGTCGGGAATATCCTCTGGGTGTGCATAAGTTTTGATAGGAAAGGGGATAAACGTGGTTTTCTGTGGAAAACTAGGTTGATAACATGCCCAGTATTCATACAGTCCTGTCACGATTCCGTCGCAGTCTTCAGCTATCATGCGGTTCAGACGTTCCTTGGCAGTACCCAGCCAGTCTTTCTTTTCTTTTTCAGCATCAGCAGTGAAGCGCAATTCCTCTCCCATATTAAAATCGCTGTATCTCAATGGTTTATCATCGCAACATACTTTTACCCAATAGTAATCCATGCCATATCCGCCCAATATCACCTTCTTATTATGACGGCGTAGATAGCGATAAATAGGGAAGATACGCTCAGCTTTCAACTCCAAGAACATAGGGTTGATAAGTTGCACGATGTCATATCCACGCAGTTTATGCACAATTGTGTATAACTTCAGTAAAAGTAAGATTCCACCCAGCTTTCCTGGACGTCGAGCCATGTTGATATCTCGTGGATAATTCTTCCAAAAGTCACCATTGGATACTACAGTAACTTGATGCCCCAGCTTCCGGAGTCCATCGGCCAGGGTAGCATGTACATTACTGTATTCTCCCATTAATAGTATTTTCATATCAGCGAAGTCTTATTTCTTAATGAAAAACAAGAGGGCTATTCTTCCAACATAAGTACCTATCATCTTTCTGAACATAGTATACTTCTTGGTATAATCCTTGTCGGGAAGTGGATAAAGTCCATGTTGTCTTAGTTCAGCTATTGCCTTATTGAGGGCTATCAAACTATGTTTCATCCTGATGTTGTTGTAGAGATAGTCCATAGTGAGTTGGGCTATTCTGCGATTGAGAGCTTGGCGCTCACCGACAGGGATGGCATCTAGCTTGCTTTGCAGTTTGAGGATAACCTGTAGGTTATTGTTCATGCGCAGATTTACCATTTCCTTATCTATCTGATGGCTCACAGAGTCTGGGTTTTCCCTGTAGAAATAAGCAGCAGTATCCATCTTGAAAATTCTTTCGGCACGCAGGAACAGCTGAGGGGTAAATTCCTCATCTTCTCCATATACGATGCCTGGAGTAAACTGGAGGCTACCGATGATGTTGTGTCTAAATATATAGGAACAAGCAGATCCGTGCAGATTGTGCTTGTTCAGATATTCCGTTCCTGAGATAGGAGTAGGGAGTTCGTAAGGAATTTCCTCTTTAGCCTTGCTATTGGCAAAGTTGAAGGTAACTATGTCTGGTTGGTGGTATCTAACGATATCCAGACAATGTTCATAGGCAGTTTGAATCAGATAGTCATCACCATCCACAAACTGTATAAAGTTCCCTTTGGCTATTTGCATACCATAGTTTCGAGCCACGCTAACTCCTTGGTTAGGTTGGCGCAGATAGATGATATGCTGCAAGTACTCTGCCATTTCGTTGAGTGGACAGATGTCACTGCCATCATCCACCAAGATGATTTCTCTCTCCTTGGCATTGAGTGAGAGCTGGAGAATGCTGTCAATGCATTCTTTGAGATATTGGATAGGCAGGTTGTAAGTGGTGATGATAAAACTTACTAGTGGTGCCTGTATATCTTGTGTATAAGTCTGTTGAGTTTGCATAATCTTTTATATCCTATAATTAATAATAACTTGAGTTTTAGAGAATTGATTAGTCCTTTGTTATTTATCAACTTGGTATATTTGATAAGTGGAGCACAATTCTCATATTTTCCTGATATCTCGAAGAGGTCCATCAAAACATTTAATATCTGCGTCAGATAAATGTTGATAGAAAGTTGATATTTCTGCATAATATCCTCTCGATTACCTATTGTCTTGAATGTGTGGATAAGTGCCATGCTCTGTCCTATGTATAGACTGAGCAAATCTTCGTATTTGGCGCTAGCTGTTATTCCCTTATTGTTCCAGTAATATAGATAGCAGCCTTTGTTGGTAACTCTTATCTTTACTTTCTGTTGGAAAGTTCCTTCCGTAGGGATTAGACCTATTAGAAAGGGGATGGTTTGTACATCCTCAAAGGTTTTGCCTTTTGGAAAGGAGACGTTCTTGAATAAGCATCTTCTGAATATTTTGTTGCAAGCATAAGTATGAAGATAAGCTTGTTCATTGAGCCAATACTCCCAGCAGTTGTTGTAATTGCGAGGAGTGAATGCCAGCAGTTGTTCTTTGTGTGGATGCCCTATTCTTTCCATAATTGGATATTCCAAAACATCTGTTTTAGGATATTTGTTGATTTCGTCCATCAATGCTTGCAATGTGTCGTTTTGGATAGCATCATCGCTGTCTATAAAGGTGATATACTCTCCTTTGGAATGCTTGATACCTGTATTTCTAGCATCGCTTAATCCGCCATTTTCTTTATGAATGGTAGTTATTCGCCTATCTTTTTGCGGATATTTGTCGCAAAGCTGAGAGCATTCGTAATCTGATCCATCGTCTACGAGAATTATCTCATAGTCGGTGAATGATTGTTGCAAGATACTCTCTATACATCTATCAATAGTGTCTTGCGTTTGATATACTGGTATGATGATGCTCAGTTTCATAGATGCAAAGATAGTTATAATTTTTTGAAAAAGATTCTATTTTCTATAGTTTTTTCTTATAATTATTGAGTTTGCTATTTATCCACATAATACAGTATGCTGAGAGCATCATGACAAATGGCATATAGGGAGCCTTAAATCTTGTTTCGCCCTGTACTAGCAAAACTAGGCTGAGCGTACCAAATATGGGTATAAATAAAGGCAGGAATCCCTGTTGCCATAACTTTTTATAGATGACGTAAACTCCGCCAAGCAAAGCTGTCAGTAAGATAAGATAATAATAAACAGTACATAATAATGCCAGGTATTGAGCATTGCTCAGATTGCCTATTTCTTGTATGATATTTCTGTAGGGTAATACTATATAGTTATCTTCAGCTTTTTGCTTATTGAGTAAGAATGCAGCCATATTATCTATGTCGTTCTGATACATATAATATAGTCTATATGGAATCTTTGAAAGATATTCCATTTTATGGTTCAATAGCCATGGTATGCATCTTTGCTTCCAAATCTCACGACATTCAAAACAAGTTTTGTCTTGCATGTTTTCTATATATCTAGGTGTGCCTTTTTTGAAGAGTGGTTCACCAAAATGTGGATCAGGGGTGGCGCCACTATAGGCATCATCTGCCATATTATACCAGAATGAGTCACATTGATATACAAAGTAGCCTGTTCGGTGATAGCATTCTGTGCCAAACAATATTAGCATACTTCCACATCCTATTAAGAAAGGAATGCTTTTCTTCCATATCTCTTTTCTTTGAAATAAGAAGATATAGATGAATAGGGAAATGATGAAGAGTACTGCTATAGGGCGAAACCAGTTGGCCCAAGCCATGATGACGCCCGAAAGGATGAGTGTGTATACTTTGTTTTTGCTCAATAGGATATATAGTGAAAGTAAAGCCAAAAATATCATGGGGATTTCACTAAGCAATGTGGTGGATTGCCCCCAGTTGTTGGGATATAAAATATATATGAAGAGTGTAGCAATGGCTATATTGTCATTGCTTATATATTGGGCAATTTTGGCTATCAGCCATGCTGTTAGAGCTTTACATATACACATCAAAACAAGTATCGGATAGAAACTACCAAACAACCAAAGTGAAAATACTATTAAGTTGATGGAGCCAATGTTCCATATAAAAGGAGTGCCCTTAATAAGAGTACTACATGGATATGCTTCTCCTTGATGCAGGCATACTTGGGCATATTCCAAATATCCATCTGTATCATTCGTTGGAGTATAGCCAAATATGGCTAGAATGATAAGCAGAAAAGCCAAGTATGCTATGGTTGCGATATTGATGATTCTATTATTGCTCATTTGATGTACTTTTTACCGTTTATGATGTAAACTCCTTGTGATGGAATTTTATCTAGTCTTTGTCCTTGTATATTGTATATGCATTGTTTTGCTTGATAGTCTAAAATTGTATTATTGATACCTGTAGATGCAGAAAGTAAAGATTGGTCTAGATAGGCTAATCTTGCTTCTATCCATTGATTGATATATGATATTTCCTGCTCAAAGTTTAGTTCATTACCATTCAGGTCGGTATCTTTGCTCCATCTATTTTCTTCTCTTTTAGCTGCGCCACTTTGAGCTAACTTCCGATAGTAGCTATTATATCTATCTAGTAAAGCGCTCAAACTCAATTTGTCTTGTCTCAACTCTTTATATCTGAGAGCTACTTTTTCCTTAAATCCATCAACATTAAGTGATAAGAGTCTGTTATAGATATAAAAGTTCATGATGGCTAAGTTATTATCTGGCTTAACATAATCTGGATGAAGTGGATTGGTAGACCAATTACTGCCTACTGTTGCGTCCAAATCCCATACAGCCAGTGTCATTTTCTTGTCTTGAGCTTGGTCATAGATAGCCCAGTACATATTCTTGCCAGTATTATCTACAGCATTGGTAAATTGCAGGAAGATGTAATAGTCTATAAGAACAGGAATGTCGAAGTATTGGGCAACTTGTAATTTGAAAGTATCGTCATCACTAGTTGCCACAAAATCTATAGCCTGATATAGTAGGCTGTAGTCGGTAGGACATACATCTTCTATATCTGGATATTTTACCTCGAAGGCATTCCATGTTTCTGAGTTGTTGTCATATTCACCTTCTGTTCCCCAGAACAAAGCATTTCCCCATTCGCTGGCTTTCCAAAGCATACCATGAAACTCTTGATTTTTGCTATCATATTTTTTTAGTTTCATTTGCTTTCTGTCCATAGCTTCTGTCAGCGAATAGATTCCTGCATATTGATGGTTGAGAATCACCTCTACTACTTTTCCATTAACCGCACTTTGTGCCTTTGGTTCCTTGTCTGCATAATAAGGCTTGGTGCTCATATCTTGCCATATCTCGGTAGCTATTCTGTTTCTCAGCCTGAACAAGTCTATTTGTCCTGCATCTAAAATCCAGTTGTTGTCTTCTCTTAGTCCAAGGAATGATATATCCTTGCTTTTTCCTTTTTCGTTCAGTGTCTTAATTTTATAGTTTCTTTTATGTCTGTCATAATAGTTTGTGGATCCTCCTCTCCATTTTGCTTTGATGAGAGAATGTTCACTATTTGCTGATGTGGGCAGCATGATTTCTATGCTACCATTGGCATAATCATATCCAAAATCTCCCGCTAAGTTGATGATAGGGAGAGATGTAAAGGTAATATATGAACTAAAGGTAACTCCATTTCTTTTACCATTCAGTGAATATTTCTTGCCACCTTCTATATTCTTAAAGGTGTAACTGTCATTCACAGGAATATTATCTATAGATATTTCTGTCCAGAGAGAATCTTTTTCTAGAGTAATATCTGATCGAAAGTCAGTTTGAAAACTTTCTTCCCCAATACTGATGAGGTAAGTATTGTTTGATGCGTCATATACTGCTTGGTGTCCATTCACCATAAATTGGGCATGCATTGTTATAGTCAGCATGCAGAATGTATAGATACTAATTATTCTTTTCATAATGATGTTTTTAATTTATGATTATTTAATGACAGTTACTTCTTCTTTGTTTACTATCCAAACAGCTTTATAGCCATGTTTTATTTTATGGTTGGCTATGCTATAAGCTATTTCTTTAGCCTTATGAGTTCTGTCGATGGTAGTATCGTTTACGTATTGGGGCCATTTATATCCTGTGGCATGCCAAATAGACCTTCCCCAACCTATAGTTTCATCTTTTGGTACGCAGAAGGATGAGTACTTGGGATAATCATCTTTTATCAATATGCAGTATGCTTTATCCACAGGTTTTCCTGTCTTTTGAACGATGGCTTGTGATATGCTCTTTTCAGGAAGAGAAGTTTGCCAAGCGTTATACCAATGGTGAATATCTACAATGGCTACAGATAACATATATAAATATAATAAGATGGATAGCTTTTTCTTTGATAACTGACTTTTCTCTATTAAGTATCCCATAATAATAGCAGCTATGCCCAGTGAGCCATAAGCGTTCATGATGGTCATGCTGATGAGTAGATTAGGAGATACTACTAGAGTGAAAGCTGCCAATAAGCAAAAGATGGTCTTACCTTGCCATATATTTTTGTTTTTCCACAATGTTATCATAAGTGGAAGAGACAGGAATAGAGTTAATATTGCCACAAGAAGATTTCTGCTAGGTTGATGTACAATGCATATATAATCAGCAGAAAACCATGTATATCCTATCCAAGTAACAAATCCTTTGATACGGCTGTGTAGGCTGACTACATCATCAGCATAGCTGGCATTGATAAATAGGTTATGGGGAATGGTGAGTCTTATCACGCCATATATGATGGCAATGGCTAATCCTATCATCAAGTCTTTCCTTAATGTTTCTTTCTCTATTTTTAGGAAGGCAAAGCTTACGATAGGGGGAATAATGGCCCAGGCTATGCCATTGTCCTTGAAGGCTGCTGATAGATAGACGCAAATGGTCCATGCTATATATTTATATTTGTTGTTGATACTAAAATATAGATATACAGATAGGATTCCAAAGAAATGTGCAAAACTTTGGTTGGTAGCATCGCAACTAAGGATATTTCCTAGTACACAGGGGGATATATAGAAAAATATGGTGGCGATGTTTCTGGCTATTGGCTTAAATCCCAGTTTTTGTGTGATAAGATATACCATAATCATACTTCCTATATGTGAGGTGAATACAAGGATATGATTCAAGGTAGGAAAAAGCTTGGGGCTTAATCCATTGACATAGCCAATGAGGGCATCTCCAGGTCGCCAAGTCATTCCATAAGGAAGAAAATATTGTAGGAAATTTGGATCTCTGTTGGGAGCCGACAAAGTTGTCCAATCATCAAATGTTGGTAATATCTGCAAAATTCCCAATAAGATGATTGGTGCGCTTATGATGATAAATGTTATGAATCTTTTGTTATTATACATTGTTATGTGAATTATTAAGAGCCGATTATAATATTTCCAAGTTTTGACTTTTGCAAGATGTATGTGATGAGCCAAGATATGCCAAGGCTCATAATGAATAGCACGATGGGATAAAGGATGTAATGCTCCATATATTGCTGTCCTAGGGTGGAGCTATTGGTCTCCTGTATGATGATATGGTGTATGATATATATACCCATCGCATATTTATCCAGTTTTAATATTATTTTTCTGCCTACCAGCTGTGTTTCATTTTGTTTGCTTAGGACGGTGATGCATATGATGATGATGAGGCTCAATCCTGCGAGTATGAATTTGTTGTTGTATAATACATACTCTAGTGCAAATAGAAGAGAGCATGCGATTGCTGCATAAGAAGCAACCTTTTTCTTTATGATGTTTCTTTCTAAGATGAAGTATATATAATAGCCTATGATGAAATAGGGCATATATCTAACAAAATAACCTATTCCCATAAAGGGAGTCGGATCATAATAGTTGATAATACAACACGCTGAATATAAGGATATAAATAAAATATATTTGCTCCAATGAGAAATCCTATTGATGAAATGGAATATGATAAAGGCTTCAAATAAAAAGAATAAGTACCATAGATGTGATATTCCACATAGTAAATATGCCAAGTCCCATTTTTGAATGATACAGATAAGTAAGCCCCACACGATGTATGGTATAAGGAGGCGTTTTGTCTTTTTACAGATAAAAGAATACGAATTTTGGTATCTGCCTGAGGAACTTAGATATCCGTATAAATATGCACTCATTAGGGTGAAAATAGGCATGTGGAAATATACCAATATATGGGATAGATGATACCATGTGGGTACTGTTTGCCAAGAATATTCTTCACCCCATATATTGCTATAGCCGCAAAGGCAATGATAAAATACCACGATTATCATTGCCCATATTTTTATATAACTTACATACGTCAGTTGTCTCATTATTACTTTATAATAGCTATTTTGCAGACAGTGCCTTTTTCACCATCATTAGTAGCAGTAGCAACCATATATATGCCACTGGCTACTTTTTTCCCATTAGCATCACAACCATTCCAGGTGTATGTACCACCATTGCTCTTGCCTTCATTTACTATCCTACCATTCGAAGTAAGTATCTTGATATCGGCGTTTTGGCTCAGTCCTACGATGGTGATAAGTCCTGTGTAGTCAGGTTTTACAGGATTAGGATAAGCCCACACATTATCAGAAGTCATGCTTTCGTTTGGAGTACTGGAGTCAGACATATATGAGCATAGACCTTTGTCTGTGCCAATAAATACTTCACCCGTTTTTTCATTGATGGCGATAGATTCTATTCCGTTGGAAAGCAGAGGACTATTAAGTGTGGTGAAATGATGTATTTCTGATAGATTATCTTTGCTGACAAGATATATGCCATTTTTTTTGGTACCAAACCATTTGCGGTTGGCTCCATCTACAGCTATACAAGAAACGTCTATTCCACTCAGCAGATAGTCTGCATAGTTAGTGCCATCATTTCTAGGTACTTTCACTTGGGTAAATGTTGGTACAGATGCTGTTATCTGGTTAGGATCTAATAATAAAGGACCAGCACTGGTGCCTATCCAGATATTGCCATCCTTGTCTTCTGCTGTGCATCTCACAGCACCTACTGATACTTCTGTTCCATCTTCATTTACAAAACTAGTGAAAGCGTTAAGTCTTTCTTCAGAATTGTCTTCAGAAAACTGATAACAATAGAGAGAAGGTACAATCCAGTGGTTATTGACAAACCATAAGAGGCCTCTGCTATCAATCAGCATATTTCCCAATAAGCCAAGACTCTTATTGGTAAAACCTGCATTGTCAAGTTTCATCAAGTCGGGTAGCTGATGGCTTATCCATTGCTTATCTTTAGTAAATTCTATAAGTGATTGAGTCGGAGCTTGACTATTCAGCATCCAAAGATTGCCCTCTTTGTCAAATTTCACTCCCGTTATGAGCTCGTATTCTTTGCTTCTGTTATTATATCTTTCTATTGGAGAGTTCTCGTAGTTATAATAGTTTTCGAAGTTTCCATTTTTGTATTCGTAGAGACCATTTCTGCCTCCTACAAAGATATGACTTGTATCTGCTGGGTCATAGTCCAGACATTCCAAATTTTCATAAGTTACATTTGTCTTAGAAGTTATATTTTCGTCTGGATAGATGTTCCATTCTTCATTCTTTAGCATCTGGATGCAGCCTTTCCTTGAGATGCCCACTGCAAATCCACCACCACAAGTATACAGCTGGTTGTTGGCAAACTTCATGAAGCCAAAATAGTTATACTTAGGTCCTCCAGGATTCAGCTTGCTTACCATCTGCTTGAGTTCGCTCTTGTCTGCTTGCTGCTTGGCTGCATATCCTCCCACCTTGCTCCAGTTGTTCTTATCGAGCAAGTTAACTGAGAGGGGAGCGCGATATTGACCATCTGTTTGGCTATAGGCATAGATATAATTATCCTTGATTTCGCACCAGTTTACCTTGAAGCCTAAGTTGTATGTATCGCTGATTTCTCCATCTGCCACATTTACCTTTACGATGCCGAAACCATTGCTCATGTAGGCATATTTGCCGTTTATGTAGATGTCATAGATGGTCTTGTCGCCAGTGGTAGAGGCATTATAGTAATCTGCCAGATTGGTAACCTCATAATTGCTGGTGTTCATGAGGTCGATGTTGGAGTTGCTATAGAGGATGAGCAGGCGATGGGCGGTTTGGCAGTAAGCGATGTGCTCGATGTCGCAATCGCTCAGATAGTCCATCTTGCTGAATGTCTGGATGCTCTGGTCGTTCTGATTGTAGACATATAGGTTGTTGGAAGCCTGGACAAATACCAGGTTTCCGGCTTGTTCTATCTCCTGTACATCGTGGTACGCCATGTAGGCTTTCCAGTCGCCTATGGCTGCTTGCAGTTGTATTACCTGAAGCAGCAGCGCTATGATGATGACTGATATCTTCTTGTTCATATTGGGTTATGCTACGTTTTTTATATGTTTCTGTCTAAATGTATATAGTATAATAACTTATATATATTAAACCAGAAAATACTGGGTTTATTGCCTGTGAGCCTAGCTTTTATTGGCAAACTGAGCAGGGGATATAGTTTTTGGCAGAATGGATAGAGATGCCAGCGTTTCATTTTCTGGGCATAATCCAGTACTTTGGAGTAGCCCTGCAGTTCTTCCTTAAACTGGTTGAGGGTGCGCAGGCTCTCTTCTGTCTTATAGAGGAAACTCATGTTGCCGATGAAATTCTCATATCCCAATGTATTGTCTATATGCAATATCTTGATTTGGTTTTCTTGGAGCGTTTTCCCCCATAAAACGTCTTCGTAGCCATAAGTGGTAAATCGCTCATCCAGTGGATATTGCAGCATAATGTCTTGCCTTACCATAAAGTTGGAGGTATGGAAATCTCCGTATGGATTGGCTTGGCGCTGCTTGTAGTCAGCATTCTGGGTACCGATGCACTCAAAGATATAGCGCAGATTGTGTTGGTATTTCTCATCGTTTCGCTTAATCTGATATCCACCATAGATAACGTCGCTTTCTTCTGATTGTAGGTATGTGGTAAGATATTGAGGATGAATTACTTGCATATTGCTATCTATGAATAGCAACCAGGGATGCTGGGCTTCTTCTGCTAGAAAGTTGCGGATGGCAGCCCTGCCCACGTTCTTTTCTCTTTCGATATAGCGGCAGTAGGGTAGCGAGCGTATCTCGCGGTTTTCATAGATGGTGAGGCGGTCGGTGCTGCCATCGTCTGCCACCAGAATTTCGTACTCGAAATCGGGCAATGCAGCGGCTTGAGCTTGTAAGGACTTTACAAGCTCAAGGCATACATTATTATATGTAGGAATTAGTATCGAAAGAGAATTGATCATATTATTTCTTCAGATATTCCACGAGTTTCTTTACGGCTCTGGCTCTGTGGCTGATGCCATTCTTCACTTCCTCGCCTAGCTCGGCAAAGCTCTTGTCGTAGCCTTCTGGCACGAAGATTGGGTCGTAACCGAAGCCCTCGGTGCCGTGCTTCTCGGTGGCGATGCTGCCATTCACGATGCCCTCAAACTGGTGTATCTTCTTGATGCTGGTGCAGCCGCATGGGCATACATCTTGCTTCTCTATCAGGCAGATAACCGTGCGGAAACGAGCCTTTCTGTTCTCCTTGCCATCCAGCTCTCGCAGCAGTTTTGCCATGTTTGCCTCACTGTCGTGGTCGGTTCCCTCTGCATAGCGGGCACTGTGTACTCCTGGTGCGCCATCCAAAGCCTCTACCTCCAAGCCAGTGTCGTCGGCAAAACAGCTCAGATGGTAATGGTCGTATACATACTGCGCCTTTTGCAGGGCGTTCTCTTCCAGGGTGTTACCCGTCTCTGGAATATCTACGTCGCAGCCTATCTCCTTGAGCGATACTACCTCGAACTCGCTGCCCAGAATGTCGCGTATCTCTTGCAGTTTATGCTGATTATTGGTTGCAAATACTATCTTCATGATTATTGTAATTGTTGAATGTCTTTTTCCTTGATTTTCACTTTCATCTCGTCAAATCCCTCGCCATATACACCGATGACGGAGCTCTGGCTCACGAAGGCATTCGGGTCGATGATCTTTACGATGCGGAAGATGGTGACGCTCTCGTTCTTCTTAGCTAAGATACAGAGCACCTTCATCTCATTGCCGGTATACCAGCCGTGGCCGTCCAGGATGGTTACACCATGATCCATCTGCGTGCCGATGGCATTGGCTATCTCCTGGTATTTCTGGCTGAATATCAGGAACTGCACACTCTCTCGGCGGGCATTCATCACATAGTCAAGCATCAGGTTCTCGATGAGAATGGTGCAGAGACCGAATACTACCTTTCTTACGGCATCGATGGTTTCATAGCCCGGCTTGTCGCGGAATACGAAGAAGGAACTGCCCACGATGAGGAAATCCACAAAGATGAGCACCCTGCCCAGCGAGATGTTGTGATACTTGTTTACCACTGCGGCGATGATGTCGGTGCCGCCCGTACTGCCATTGTTCAGGAATACGATGGCTAGCGAAAGTCCTGTGCAGCAGCATCCTATGACAAGCGACATGAAGTCCTGGCCCTCGCCCAGTATCTTGGTCATCTCCCCGTGCGGTCCCGTTACCCAGCCTTGTGCCAGGGCGAGCAGGAAGGAGAGCATGAAGATGGCATACACCGTCTTGAGCATGAACTTGAGTCCCAATACCTTTAGCGCCAACGCCAGCAAGATGACGTTGATGACGAAATATGACAGGTAGATAGGAATGCCTGTGCCGTAGTAGATGACGGCAGCAAGACCGGTTACACCGCCCGTTACTATCTGATAGGGCAAGAGGAAAACTGTAAAGCCGAATGTATACAGCATGAGGCCAAGGGTTATGTAGAAATAATCCTTGACCTCATTCTTAATATTTTGATTAATAGCTATTTGCATATACTATTTATCTATTGTTACTTCTTCAACACTACGTTGACTATCTTCTTTGGTACGATGATGACCTTCAATACGTTGAAGCCCTCCAAGTACTTCTGGCTCTTCTCGTCAGCCAATACCTGCTTCTGGATTTCATCGTTAGGAGTATCCACTGGGAATGACATCTGGAAACGAGCCTTACCATTGAATGAAATGGTGAGCTGCATGTCGTTCTCCTTGAGGTATTCCTCATTGTACTTAGGCCACTCTGCGTCGCAAACGCTGCCCTGCTCGCCCAGTGCTTCCCAAAGCTCCTCGGCGATGTGTGGAGCGAATGGAGCGATGAGGATCACGAGATCCTTCAAGAGTTCCTTGTTGTGGCACTTCTGCTGACCGAGTTCGTTCACGGCAATCATGAAGGCTGAGATAGAAGTATTGTAAGAGAACTTCTCGATATCCTCGCTTACCTTCTTGATGAGCTTGTGAACGCTCTTCAGGCTCTCTGGCTTCGCTGCCTCGTCGGCTGATGGAAGGAAGTTGTCGGTGCGGTTCTCGTAGAACAGACCCCAGAACTTCTTCAGGAAGCGGTGGCAACCGTCGATACCGTTGGTATCCCAAGGCTTACTTGCCTCTACAGGACCCAAGAACATCTCATAGAGACGCAAGGTATCAGCACCATATTTCTCGACAATCATATCTGGATTCACCACGTTGAACATACTCTTACTCATCTTCTCGATAGCCCAACCGCAGATGTACTTGCCATCCTCCAAGATGAACTCTGCATTCTGATACTCAGGGCGCCATGCCTTGAATGCCTCGATGTCGAGCTGGTCGTTGCTTACGATATTGACGTCTACGTGGATAGGAGTTACGTCGTAATCCTTCTTCAAGCCTAAGCTTACGAAGACTGGAGCCTTGTCGTGGTCATCGCTGTTGATACGATATACGAAGTTAGAGCGCCCCTGGATCATACCCTGGTTTACCAACTTTTGGAATGGCTCTTCCTTGCAGCTTACGCCGAGGTCGAAGAGGAACTTGTTCCAGAAACGAGAGTAAATCAAGTGACCGGTAGCATGCTCGCAACCACCTACGTAGAGGTCCACGTTCTGCCAGTACTCATCAGCCTCCTTGCTTACGAGGCAAGAGTCGTTGTGTGGATCCATATAGCGCAGATAGTAAGCAGAAGAACCTGCGAAACCTGGCATGGTGTTGAGTTCCAATGGGAATACAGTCTTGTTATCTACGAGGTCCTTGTCAACGACCTGCTTCTTCTCAGCATCCCAAGCCCACTTCTTAGCACGACCCAATGGTGGCTCGCCAGTTTCTGTTGGCTTATAGGTCTCAATCTCAGGCAATTCGAGTGGCAGGCACTCCTCTGGAACCATCTGTGGCATACCGTCCTTGTAATATACAGGGAATGGCTCACCCCAGTAACGCTGACGAGAGAAGATGGCATCACGAAGGCGATAATTTACCTTTACTCTACCGATACCCTTCTCGGTAACATACTTCTTGGTAGCGGCGATAGCCTCCTTTACGGTCAAGCCGTTGAGAGAGAATCCATCTGCGCTTGCCTTGCCCTCTACAGGTGAGTTGGTTACGATACCTTCCTTGGCATCGAAGCTCTCCTCTGATACGTCGGCACCCTCGATAAGAGGGATGATAGGCAAGTTGAAGTGCTTAGCGAAAGCGTAGTCACGGCTATCGTGAGCTGGCACAGCCATGATGGCACCTGTACCATATCCTGCCAATACATATTCTGAAATCCATACTG